>Ga0233394_1000016_pt1 | contig 61437 bp, 59 predicted proteins | sample 24DmetaG_FD_190481 | JGI IMG/M metagenome (GOLD analysis project Ga0233394, IMG submission 190481) | Seawater microbial communities from Monterey Bay, California, United States - 24D | ecosystem: Environmental > Aquatic > Marine > Coastal | place: USA: California | collected 2016-11-02 | reverse complement strand
TATAGAAGGATGTGGAAATGTTTCTTTACCAATTGTTGACATGCCAGGAGTTGTAATTGAATATTATAGAAGGCCTAATAGAATAGACTTGATAGACCCATCAGAATATACAATAACAGAACTAGGGTCTAGAGTTATTTATGTTTATGCATATCCTTCAGGAGAGCCTTCTCTTCAAAGTATTCAAGGATGTTATAATGAATCATTATTTCAAGTAACCGTAAACGATTTATTGGATTTAGACATTAATGGTGGTACTTTATGTATAGATTCTGAAACAGGAAATGTTACCAATACTGTTTTATTAGAATCTGGATTAAATTCAAATGACTATACAGTTAATTGGTATTTAAATACAAATTTAGTGGGCACGGGTACTAATTATATTGCTGAAGAACCAGGAGAATATACAGTTGAAACTATTAAATTAACTGATGAGATAGGGACTGATTGCAATTATAAAACAGCCAAAGTTATCGTAGAGAGTTCAAGTCCAAGTTTTGAATTAACCATTTTAACTGAAGATTTTTCTGAATCTAACACAGTAGAAATTAACATTATAGACCAAGGAACAGGAACTTATGAATTTTCTTTAGATAATCTTCCTTTCCAATCATATTCTAGATATTATAATATTAAGCCTGGAAATCATTTCATTACAATTAGAGATATCTCCGGTACATGTGTTAATAAAACAATAGAATTTTTTATTTTAAATTATCCGAAATTTTTTACTCCAAATAATGATGGTATAAACGAAACTTGGAATATTACTGATTTAGAAAATGATTTAGAATCAAACATTGAAATCTATGATAGATTTGGTAAAATTATTACAGAAATTAAACCTTATGGGAAAGGTTGGGATGGTTACAATTCTAACGGAGACAAATTGCCATCATCAGATTATTGGTTTTTAGTTAAATACAACAAAAACAATGTCTTGAGAGAATTTAGAGGAAATTTCAGTTTATTAAGAAGATAAATTAGTACCAATTATTTAAATTATACTAATTTTGAAATATGAATTTATTTAAACGCTTTATTTATTATCTCATTGGTGTTTCTTTTGGAAGTATTATAGTTTATTTTATTTGGAAAGGAAAAGATGTTTCTTTTGATTACGGAATGGATGCCAGGACTCTAAAGACTATCAGAACAAAAAAATTATATTATTCTGAAAATGCTAAATTTTCCATGAGCCAAATAATGATAGATTCATCTGCCATTATTGATATTCTAAAAAAAGGTGATGTAGATTTTGGGAAAAGTAACCAACATAAAAAACCATGTCCTGAATATTTTATAACCGGTAAACATTTTAATAAAAAATTACAACTCTGGATTATTCGTTGTGATTCTTTGGCTACAATTGAAAAAATTTCAGTAGAAAAATAATTTATTTTTAGAGATGTAAATTAATACCTAAACTATTTCATTAAAAAAATGCTCTTTTATTTTTCCAACATTTTTTATTGACTTTTCAATCCATTCGGTATAGAGATTTTCTTTTTCCTCGTATGTTAAATTCCAATCTATTGAACTATTTCTTAATTTATATGTAAGATTTTCAAGAATTATAGCTGTGGCAACTGAAATATTTAAACTTTCAGTAAATCCTACCATTGGAATTTTTAAGACTCCATCGGCATTATTAATTACTTCATTTGACACCCCAGTCTTTTCAACTCCAAAAACAAAAGCAGATTTTTTTGAAATATCAAAATCATGCAACATACATGAATTATGATGAGGAGATGTTGCAATGATTTGATAACCTCTATTCTTTAGAGAATCTATACACGCTAGTGTATTATTGGTTTCATTTTTATAATTATGAAAGGATAACCATTTTTGAGAACCTTTAGTGATATTTTTTGAAACATTACTAACATACTTATTCTCAATTACATGTATATCTTGTATCCCAAATATTTCACAAGATCTAATTACAGCACTTGCATTGTGTTGATGATAAATATCTTCTAACACAACTGTAAAATGCTTTGTTCTGTCTCCTAATATTTTTCTAAAAAGATTTTTTCTCTTTTCTGTGACAAAACCCTCCAAATAAGTAAGTAACTTTGTATTGTTATTTAACATGGTTCAACAAACATACTAATTTTAAAATTTCTTTGTCTTTGAAAAAAATGGTAGTCTTAACTGGTGCTGGAATGAGTGCTGAAAGTGGTATAAAAACGTTTAGAGATGCTAATGGTTTGTGGGAAGGTCATGATGTTATGGATGTTGCCACTTTTGAGGCGTTTAAGCGAAATCCAAAACTTGTTTTAGAATTTTACAATCAACGTAGAAGACAATTATTACAAGTACATCCTAATGGTGGGCACAAGAACCTCAAATTGCTTGAAAATTATTTTGATATTCATATTATTACCCAAAATGTAGATGATTTACACGAAAGAGCAGGGAGTTCAAAAATATTACATCTTCATGGTGAATTAAGAAAAGTTAGAAGTACTAAAAATGAGGAATATATTTTAGATTGGTCTAAAGATTTAAACATTGGTGATGTTGATGAAAATGGTAATCAACTACGTCCTCATATTGTTTGGTTTGGAGAACAAGTTTCTGAATTAGAAAATGCTATAAAAATCACAAAGCAAGCAGATCTATTGGTGATTATTGGAACTTCAATGCAGGTATATCCAGCTGCAGGTTTGGTTAATTATATTGCAAATAATACACCAATATATGTTATTGATCCTACTCCTCCTATGTCAGAAAACTCTAATGTGATATTTATAAAAAGTGGAGCTCAAGAAGGAACTGAACGTCTAATTAAGATGTTAGTCGATTAAAAAATTCATATAATTCTCCTCTTGAAATATGACCACCTTTTTCAATTAAATCAAAAATTTCAATATTTTTTTCATTTGAATAAACTTTACTTCCCTTAAAATAGTCTATAGCTTTATCTTTTGGATGTTCTAATAACCACTTATATCCTTGTTCTGAAAGTAAATCTATGTCTTTATTAATCGAAATAACGATTCTATACAAAGCATCTTTTTCACACTTAAATAGATTTACTGACTTCTGAGAAAAATGTTCTAAATACTCAACCTTATTTAAAACATCTTCCCAAACCATATCACTAAAAATATTTAACTCATCCTCTACTAAAGAAGAATTCTGAGACTTCATTTTATTCCATTCATCAACATCTATCTTTTGAGTTGCTAAAAATTGAGCAAATTCTTTATGTAATGACTCAAATTGTTCTTTGGTAAGTTTTCTATATTTCATACTTGTATAAATATTCTTAAAATATACGCTAGTAATATTAATAAATAAAAAAAACCCAAAACATAGTTTGAGTTTTTTTTATTTAATCAACAGAAAGTTAATTTATAAGTTTAGCTTTCTGATACTACTTCAAAAGTAATATCGGCTACTACCTCTCTGTGTAATCTTACGGTAGCTTGGTATTTACCTAATCTTTTAACTGAACCACCAACAACTTTAATAAATTTTTTGTCTATTGTAGTACCAGATTTGGCAATAGCATCTGCTAAATTAATGTTGTTAACTGAACCAAATAATTTGTCTCCAGATCCAACCTTTGAAGCAATCTTAATGTCTAATCCTTTAATAGTTTCAGCAATCACATTTGCATCTTCTATTAACTTTGCTTCCTTATAAGCTCTTTGCTTTAAATTTTCAGCTAATACTTTCTTTGCTGAAGAAGTAGCTAGCATTGCATATCCATGAGGAATTAAGTAGTTTCTACCATAACCATTTTTAACAGTTACAACATCATCTTTAAATCCTAAATTTTCTACGTCTTGTTTTAAAATCAGTTCCATAATTCTACTTCTTTAATTATTTCAACATATCTCCAACGTATGGCATTAATGCCAAGTGACGAGCTCTTTTAATAGCCTGTGCAACTTTACGTTGATATTTTAGTGATGTTCCTGTTAAACGCCTTGGTAAAATTTTACCTTGTTCATTTACTAAATACATTAAGAAGTTTGCATCTTTATAATCGATGTATTTCATACCATTCTTCTTAAAACGGCAATACTTTGCTTCTTTTTTAGTTTCAATATCAAGCGGAGTAAGGTATCTTACCTCTCCTTGCTTACTTCCTTTTGCTTGTTGTTCTATTGTAGATGCCATATCTTATTTTTTAGTAGATTTAACACGTTCTCTTCTTTTTTCAGCCCAAGCTTCAGCATGTTTATCTAACCTTACTGTTAAATAACGCATAACGCTGTCATCTCTTCTGAATTCTAATTCAAACGATGAAATTGCCTCACCAGCTACTTTATAATCAAGTAAATGATAAAACCCACTTTTTTTCTTCTGAATTGGATATGCTAATTTTTTTAAGCCCCAATCCTCTTTGGAAATCATTTCGGCACCTCTAGAAACCAAATAGTCCTCAAACTTTTGTACTGTCTCCTTTATCTGAGTATCAGATAAAACGGGATTCAAAATGAAAACAGTTTCGTAATGATTCATAATAGTTATTTATTGTTTATTTTAAGGCTGCAAATATAATGACTTTTTTTCTTATATCAAGGTATCTTTTTTATTAAAAATTTACTTGATTCAAACAATAAAAAAATTAAAAAGCTTGTTCTATTTCCTTATAAACAACAGTACCATTTACAATATTTAGTCCTTTTGATAATGATTTATCTGTTTTACAAGCTTTTTCCCAGCCATTATTTGCGATGTTTATAATATATGACAGTGTTACGTTTGTTAATGCTATAGTTGATGTATAAGGAACTGCACCAGGCATATTGGCAACACAATAATGAACAACATCATCAATAATATAAGTTGGGTTTTCATGAGTAGTTGGTTTTGTTGTTTCTATACATCCTCCTTGATCCACAGCAACATCAACCAAAACCGTACCAGGTCTCATTTCTTTTAACATTTCTCTTGTAATAAGTTTTGGTGCCTTAGCTCCTTTAAGTAAAACACCTCCAATTATTAAATCATGTGTTTTTATTTTTTGCCTAATACTATATTCACTTGAAAAATCTGTAACAACATGACTAGGTAATACATCATTTACATATCGAAGTCTTTTCATATTAACATCCATGATGGTTACATGAGCACCTAGTCCAGCTGCCATTTTTGCTGCTTGAACACCAACAACACCAGCTCCTAGAATTAATACCTTACCTGGAGATACTCCTGGAACACCTCCTAATAATATTCCCCTACCCTTGACCGGTTTCTCTAAATATTTAGCTCCTTGTTGAATAGCCATTCTACCTGCTACTTCAGACATAGGTGTTAATAAGGGTAATGAACCATCTTCATCTTCAACGGTTTCATAGGCAATACATACTGATTTACTTTTTATCATTGCCTCAGTTAGAGCTTTACTGGAAGCAAAATGAAAATAAGTAAAAACTATTTGATTTGGTTTGATTAAGTTATATTCAATTTCAATAGGTTCCTTTACCTTGACTATCATTTCTGAAACTGCATAAATTTCTTCAATAGTATCTAAGATTACAGCCCCTACACCCTCATAATCATCATCAAAAAAACCGCTACCAAAGCCTGCTTGAGATTGAATGTACACGGTATGGTTTCTTTTTGTTAGTTCAAATACACCAGCAGGAGTCATTCCTACTCTACTTTCATTGTTTTTAATTTCTTTTGGGATACCAATAATCATGGGAGTTGATTTTTAAATTTTTTAGCAAAATTATGACTTTATTCATTTGTTTGAAAAATATTACTACACAAAAATTTAATAAGCATCTACATCAATTATAAAGCGAATGGGTCTAAAATCAGCTATTGCTTGAAAAGAATTTTTAATTTTATATAGTTCAAGCTTTGTTTTACTTATAGATTGTTTAGGTGGTATCTTAATCATTACATTTTTAATGTATTGATTTCTAATTCTAGAAACGTGAGGTTCAGAAGGTCCTAATACATTATCGCTAAAGATGTTAAACAATGCCTTTGATAACCATATAATACCAGCATCAACTTTTTGATAATTTTTATGTTTTAATGTAATTTTAACTAAGCGGAAATAAGGAGGATAATGATACTGCCATCGATCCTGTAATTGTTCTTTAAACATTGATAAATAATCAGTTGAAGAAACCTGTTGTAATATTTGATGATATGGATTATACGTTTGTATAATTACTTTTCCTTGTTTTTTTGAACGCCCTGCCCTACCTGATACTTGAACCATCAATTGAAAAGCACGTTCATGAGCTCTAAAATCAGGGAAGTTTAACATCATGTCTGCATTTAAAATACCAACTAAAGAAACATTATCAAAATCTAATCCCTTGGATAGCATTTGAGTTCCCACTAAAACATCTATTTCTTTTGCCTGAAAAGCACCAATAATTTTTTGATATCCATATTTTCCTCGAGTAGTATCTAAGTCCATTCTGCCAATAGAATTTTTGGGAAATAATTCTTTCAACTCTAACTCAATTTGCTCTGTACCAAATCCTTTAGTATCCATAGTATTACTTCCACACGCACCACAACTATTTGGCATAGCTCTTTGATAATTACAATAATGACATTTTAACTCGTGTCTATACTTATGAAAAGTTAAGCTAACATCACAATTAGGACATTGAGGGGATACACCGCAGGTCTTGCATTCTACTACTGGAGAAAAGCCACGACGGTTTTGAAATAAAATAACTTGTTTGTTCTGTTCTAATTCTTCTTGTATTTTACTTAATAATGTATCTGAAAAATGACCTTTCATTTCTCTTTTACGGTGCTTTTCTTTGATATCAACTAATTCAATAGCTGGTAATTGAACTTCACCAAAACGATGTTTTAATTCAACAAATCCATATTTATTTTCTTTAGCATTGAAATAAGATTCTAAAGAAGGAGTTGCAGAGCCCAACAAAATTTTTCCCTGGTGAAGTTGAGATAAAATGATAGCAGCGTCTCGAGCATTATAACGTGGAGAGGGCTCATATTGCTTATAAGAACTTTCATGTTCTTCATCTACAACTATTAATCCCAGATTTTTAAATGGCAAAAAAATGGAAGAACGAGCGCCTAAAATGATTTGTGCTTTTGATTTGTTTTCTAAAACATTATTCCATACCTCTACACGTTCATTCATAGAGTATTTGGAATGAAATACAGAAATTTGATTTCCAAAATAGTATTGAAGTCTAACAATAATTTGAGTTGTTAAAGCAATTTCTGGCAATAAAAAAAGAGCTTGCTTTCCATGATCTAAGGCATCTTGAATAAGTTTTGTGTAGACTTCTGTTTTACCTGAACTAGTTACTCCATGAAATAAAGTTACGTCTTTAGCTGTAAAAGAATTTTTAATTTCCTCTAATGCTTTTTCTTGAAATTCGTTAAGGTTTTGGAGTTTATTTTTTTCACCCGTGAAGGAAACTCTATCTGTTTGAATAAAATAATACTCAAGAATATGTTTATCAACTAGTGCTTTTACAATGGGTGATGAAGCACCTGAAACGTTTACTAATGTTTTGAGTTTAATTGGTTTTTTAGAACTTTCTAACTGAAAATATGACAAAATTACATCACGTTGCTTCTTTGCTCTTGACAATTCAGTCAACAAATTTTCCAAAGAATTTTTGTTTGTATAAGTCTGATGTAAACGCACATACTTAATTAGTTTTGGCTTATACTGTTCATAAATTTCTTCTTTAATATAAATAGCAGATTTTTCAATTAAACCATTAATTATTGGTAAAACTTTCTTTTTACCAAGAATATCCATTACTTGATGAATAGTTAATTGAGACTGGTGAAGTAATGCTTCGTAAATGAGAAATTCTTCATCACTTAAAATATCATTATTATCAAATGTTTCATTTTTAAAAATTACCGTTTCACTTTCTAAGAGAAAGGCTGAAGGTAAAGCCGCTTTGTAAACGTCACCTATACCACACATATAATAATTAGAGACCCATTCCCAATGTTTTAATTGGAGTTCTGTAACTATGGGTTTGTCATCTAAAATCTGAAGAATATCTTTTGCATCATAAGTCTCTGGTGCTATTTGATGTAATTTAAAAACCAATCCAGTATACATTTTAGTCTTCCCAAAAGATACAGCAACTCGCATTCCTTTTTTCAGAAATCCATATTCTGATCTAGTTACAGAATACGTAAATGTTTTCTGAATTGGAATAGGTAAAATAACATCTATGAAATGACCTGACACGTAAATTATTGATTTTAATCGATAAGCATTATACTTAAGGAATGAATTACTATTATAATTGAAGCTCTATTTATACTAGACCAAAGGTTACTTCAAAACTACTGAATTTTTAGTACATTGTGATGAGAATAATAAATGGATTTATGACCAGTAATGAATGGAAATCTAAAGGTAAATTTATCACAATCAATAACAATCAAATCTTTGTAATTGATTCTCACAATTCAAATTCAAAAGAAATTCATGAAACTCAAAAATCTATGGTAATTCTTCATGGATACCCTACTTCTTCATTCGATTATTATAAAGTATTACCGAAATTATCTAAAAACTATAGATTAATTTTACACGATCACCTTGGTTTTGGTTTTTCTGATAAACCAAAAGATGTTGATTATTCATTAGTTACACAAGCAGATATCGCCTTAGAATTATGGCATCAGTTAGGATTAAAAAAAATATATTTGTTTGCACATGACTACGGAACATCTGTGGCTACTGAAATTATAGCTCGTTACAATGCAAATGAATTGGATATAGAAATAGAACAGTTAATTTTAACTAATGGTAGTATTCATATTGAATTATCTCAATTAAGAACCATTCAAAAACTTCTAAAACATAAAATTTTAGGGAAGTATATTGCCAAACTCACTAACTTTCCTATTTTCAGAAAAAACATGAAAAACATTTATTTTGATACCTCTAGAGTAACAGATAATGAGCTTAAAGAAATGTGGAAATTAATTGAGTTAAACGGAGGAAGAAAAGTCATACATAAGCTAACTCAATACATTAATGAACGATATTTGCATTGGAATCGGTGGGTTGGTGCTTTAAAGGAAACTCAAATACCCACAAAGATTATTTGGGCAAAAAACGATCCTATTGCAGTTCCCGCTATTGCTGAATTGCTCGCGGAAGAAATTCCAAATAATACATTAAATTGGATTGAAAATACAGGACATTTTTTAATGCTGGAGAATCCTGATGAGTTATTAGATTTAATTTTATAAAAACAATAAAACTAATAAGGAAATTTAGTTGTTCAACTTGGAAACTTTTCTAGTTCCTTCATACAATTCATACTTCACAAACTTACAATCTAAATCAGCATTTTTTAACTCAATACGTTTAGATGTCCTTAAACCAACATGCTTTAAAGCTTGCATATCTGAAGTAATCATCCATGCTGTTGAGTTTGGGTAATTGTGCTTTAAAGTATCTCCAATTTTTTTATAGAACTCATTTACGTCTATATTTAGACGTTCACCATAAGGAGGATTGAATAAAATTGTAGTATTCCCAAAAACCTCTTTGGTAGAATTGAAAAAATTAACATGATGAACACCTATAAACTCATCTAAGTTGGCATTGATGATGTTTTGTTTTGCTTTTGATACAGCTGAGGGAGCTTTATCAAATCCCATAATTTTAAAATGAGAATTAGTGATTTTTTTTAGTAGTGCATCTTGTATGGTAAAATAAAGATCTTCATCATAATTTTTCCACCGCTCAAATGCAAATTGTTTTCTATTAATATTTGCAGGTATTTTACAAGCTATCATACAAGCTTCTATAAGTATGGTTCCAGAACCACACATTGGATCTATGAAATTCTCATCACCTGAATAACCTGAAAGTAATACCAAACCAGCTGCTAAAACTTCATTAATTGGAGCAATATTAGTGGCACTTCTGTATCCTCTTTTGTGTAATGAATCTCCTGAAGAATCTAAAGATATAGTACACCAATCTTTCTGAATGTGAACATGAATTTTTACATCAGGATAGTCTAAATCTACGTTAGGCCTTTTACTGTATTTATGTCTAAAATAATCTGCAACTGCATCTTTAGATTTTAGGGCAATATAATGCGAGTTACTGGTGAAATTTTTTGAATTTACTACAGCTCCAATTGCAAATGTACCTTCAACATCTAAAAATTTTTCCCACTTAATTTTTTGAATAGCCTCATATAAATCTTCTTCATCGTAAATTTTACAAGTTCTAATAGGTTTTAAAATACGAATAGCCGTTCTTAAAGCAATATTAGCTTTGTACAAGAAACCTTGATCACCTCTAAAAGTGACACTTCTTATACCCTCTTTAATATCTTGGGCACCAAGTTTCTTTAATTCTTCAGCTAAAACACCTTCCAAACCCTTGAGGGTTGTGGCTGTCATTTTAAAATTAGTATTCATGATTCAAAGGTTAATTTGCAAAAATACACTTTAATAACTCTTTTTAGATATAAGAATTTAGAAAAAATAATTCATTTATATTCCTATGGTTAAACAATTTTTCTGAAAGAAAAGTTTACTTTTGTAGTCATTATTTTGATATGAATAAATCAGATTGGTTTACAGATTGGTTTAATACCTCTTATTATCATACTCTCTATAAAGACAGAAATGATAAAGATGCTCAATTATTCATTAAAAATATTATTAATTTTTTAAAAATCCCATCTTCTTCTCATCTACTTGACTTACCCTGCGGCAAAGGTAGGCATTCAATATATTTAAATTCTTTGGGTTATAAAGTAACCGGAGCAGACTTATCCAAAAACAGTATACAAGCTGCCAAAATATATGAAAACAGTTCACTAAATTTTAAATTAAAAGACATGAGAAAACCTTTTGATATTAAATATGATGCTGTCTTTAATCTTTTTACAAGTTTTGGATATTTTGAAAATGATAAAGATGATATCTTAGTTCTAAAAAACATCAATAATGGCTTACACGAAAATGGATTGTTGGTTTTAGATTTTTTAAATGTTGTTAATGTTGAAAATAAATTAGTAAAAGAAGAAATTAAAACTGTAGACGGAATATCATTTAATTTAAAACGAGAAATTAAAGATGGTTTTATAGTAAAGCATATTACTTTTAAAGACAATGGAATAAACCATGCATACTCAGAAAGAGTTAAATATCTCACTCTTGAAAAGTTCGAATCCTATTTTTCTGAGGCTGGATTAAAAATTAAACATATTTTTGGGGATTATCATTTATCTAAATTTAATCCAATAACCTCTGAAAGATTAATATTTGTAGTATCATGACATATTTATTATTAATAGCTTCTGTATTATTTGGTGTATTAGTAGTGCTGCTTTTAAAACCATCTAAAAATACTGTCCGACTATTATTAGCCTTCAGCGGAGCATATCTTTTGTCTGTAGCTATTTTACATCTGTTGCCGGAAGTTTACACCAATTCGTCAAATTATAATATATTGGGTATCTGCATCTTAATAGGTGTTATTTTACAATCTGTGTTAGAATCTTTTTCAAAAGGAGCCGAACATGGTCATATTCACATCCATACCAACGGAAGAACTTTTCCTAGATTGTTATTTGTAAGTTTATGTATACATGCTTTTTCTGAAGGCTTACCAATTTACCATTCTGGAGATAATTTATTGTGGGCTATTATTGTACATAAAATTCCTATTGCTATTATTTTAACGATATTTTTAGTGAATAGTAATTTTTCTAAAAAAACAATAGGGATTTTTTTATCTGTATTCGCATTAATGAGCCCATTAGGGGCATTGCTCTCTGATAAAATTATTTATTTTGAAATCTACAGCTCTGAAATAACGGCTGTAATTATTGGAATTTTCTTACACATATCAACAATAATCCTATTTGAAAGTTCAGAAAATCATAATTTTAATCTACATAAGTTTTTAGCTATAATTTCTGGAATATTATTAACAGTTCTAACTCTTTAATTGGCAACTTCATTAATAAATTTAATTCTCATTAAACGAAGTTCTTCCTCATCATATTCTCCATCAAACTCATCCAAAGCATCTTCTATATTATCTGATTCTGCCTCCATAAAGTACTCATATATATCTTCTTGTTGGTCTTCATCTAATAAGTCATCTAATGAGTAATCAATATTTAATTTGGTCCCAGAATAGATGATTACCTCCATTTCTTTAATTAATTGATCCATCTCTAGGCCTTTTGATTTAGCAATATCTAGTAATGGTAATTTCCTGTCTGTATTTTGAATAATATATAATTTTAATCCAGAATTTACACCTGTACTTTTTACAATTAAATCATCTGGTCTAACCACATCATTATCTTCAACATACTTAGAAATTAAACTGATAAAGTCTTTACCAAATTTTCTTGCTTTTCCTTCACCTACTCCATGTACTTTAGACAACTCTTCTAAAGTTATAGGATATTTTAAAGCCATATCATCTAGAGAAGGATCTTGAAATACTGCAAATGGGGGAACACCATACTTTACAGCAACTTTTTTTCGTAGGTCTTTCAAAAAACTAACAAGTTTCTCGTCGGCAGAAACACCAGAGCTACTTTCATTTGTTATAATATCCTCTGTGGCTTCTTGAGAATAAACATGATCTTCAGTCATCATAAAAGACGAAGGACTAGATAAGAAATTCTCACCTTTTTCAGTTAGTTTTACTACACCGTATTGTTCAATCTCTTTACGAATAAAATTTACAACTAAAACTTGTCTAAGTAGAGCCATCCAATAAGAAGCATCTTTATCTTTTCCACATCCAAAAAAGGGTTTTAAATTGGTTTTATGGGAGTTTAACAATGCATTTTCTTTACCTACAATAGCGTTTACAATATCTTTAGATTTATATTTATCATTAGTATCCCTAACCACTGATAACAATTTAACTACGTTTTCTTTAGCTTCATGTTTTTTCTTTGGATTCTTTGTATTATCATCCATGTCTGCACCTTCACCGTTAATTTCATCGTATTCTTCACCAAAATAATGCAATAAATATTTTCTACGAGACATTGAAGTTTCGGCATAACCAACTACTTCTTGAAGCAGTGCATGACCAATTTCTTGCTCAGCGATGGGTTTACTCGACATGAACTTTTCTAACTTTTCAATGTCTTTGTAAGCATAAAAAGCCAAACAGTATCCTTCTCCGTCATCTCTACCAGCCCTACCTGTCTCTTGATAATAGCTTTCTAAGCTTTTTGGAATATCGTGATGTATAACAAAACGCACATCAGGTTTATCTATTCCCATTCCAAATGCAATTGTAGCAACTACAACATCACAATCTTCCATTAAAAACATATCTTGATGTCTAGCTCGAGTTTTAGCGTCTAATCCAGCATGATAAGGAACAGCTTTGATATTATTAACCTGTAAAACTTGAGAAATTTCTTCTACTTTTTTTCTACTCAAACAATAAATTATTCCAGATTTTCCTTGGCGTTGCTTTACAAATCTTATAATATCCTTTTCTACATCTTTAGTTTTAGGTCTAACCTCATAAAACAAATTTGGTCTATTAAAAGAAGCTTTAAAAGTTGTAGCATCAGTTATTCCTAAAGTTTTTAAGATATCCTCTTGAACTTTTTCAGTAGCAGTAGCTGTTAAACCTATCACAGGAACATTATCAATTTGTTTAATAATATGTTTTAAATTTCTATATTCCGGCCTAAAATCATGACCCCATTCTGAAATACAATGCGCTTCATCAATAGCAACAAAAGAGATGGTTTGTTTTTTTAAAAAATTCACATACTCTTCTTTAATTAAAGATTCTGGAGCTACATAAAGTAGTTTAGTAATACCGTTTTCTATATCACTTTTTACTTGGGAAATTTCAGATTTATTTAAAGAAGAATTTAATACATGTGCTACACCCTCTTGATCAGATATACCTCTAATAGCATCTACTTGATTTTTCATCAAAGCTATCAATGGAGAAATTACAATTGCTGTACCTGAATTCATCAAAGCAGGTAATTGATAGCAAAGAGATTTTCCTCCACCTGTAGGCATTATTACAAATGTGTTTTTCTTTTGAAGAATACTTTTTATAACTTCTTCTTGTAAACCTTTGAATTGAGAAAAACCAAAATATTTTTTTAAAGGTGGGTATATATTCATTGTATATATTTAAGCATTATATAGCTAGTGTATTTGGGAAACAATACGATTAGAATAGTTGTAGTCTCTTATTTTTATAGTAAATTTGCAACTTATTTTAATTACTTAAATATATGACTTTTTTTTATTTTGATAAAAATAAAGTTTATTAATTAAAAAAGATTTTTTTCGATGACCCAGGAAAAAGAAATGTCATTTTTAAATCACCTTGAAGAACTTCGTTGGCACTTAGTTAGAAGTATTGCCTCAATTTTTATTATCGGAATTGGTCTATTTTCCATTCAAGAATTTGTGTATAATGAATTTCTACTTGCTCACATTGATCCTAATTTCATTACCTACAGATTATTTTGTGATTTTTTCTCTTTTTTTGGTGTGGATAGTAATTTTTGCAGCTTAGATTACCCCAATACATTACAAGTATTAAAACCTACTCAACAATTAATGAATTCTATATGGTCTTCATTTATTTTAGGTTTTATTGTAGCCTTCCCATATATTTTATGGGAATTATGGAAATTTATTTCACCAGGATTACATGTTAATGAAATAAAAAAATCAAGAGGATTTATATTAACTGCATCATTTTTATTTTTTATTGGTGTTTTATTTAGCTTTTATGTTATAGCTCCTATTTCAGTTAATTTTTTATACACGTATCAAATAAGTGACAAATTAGTTAATCAATTCACCATGGAGGCTCATATAGGTTTAATTACTAATATGCTTCTAGGAGTGTCAATTATGTTTGAATTGCCTGTTCTTGTTTATTTTTTTACAAAAATTGGTTTAATAACACCAGAATTTTTAAAACACTACAGAAAACATGCTTTAGTATTAGTACTAATATTGGCAGCAATTATTACCCCTCCAGATGTAGCTAGTCAGGTTATTGTTGCTATTCCTGTGTTAATTTTATATGAAATAAGTATCAAAGTCTCTAAATGGGTGATTAAAAAACAGCAAAAAAATGTCAATTAATAAAGTAACAGAATTTAATAATTATCGTTCTAAGATGAATGATAAATTATTAAGTAATGATAATAAAATCATAAAACGAATTTTCAATTTAGATACCAATGCTTTTAAAGAAGGTCATTTACCCGTAAAGACAAAAGAATTATTAGGTCTAGTAGCTTCTACTGTTTTACGATGTGATGATTGTATTGCCTATCACTTAGAAACCTGCTTTAAGGAAGGTATATCCAAAGAGGAAATAATGGAAAGTCTTTCTATAGCAACTCTTGTTGGAGGTACTATAGTAATTCCTCACTTGAGAAGGGCTTATGAATTTTGGGAAGCTCTAGAAAGTAATTCTTAATGATTATTTTTTATCTTACCACATATTAAATAAATTAAGACTTTTAAAAATTATAATTGTTATTTTTATTTAGTCGTAAAAGAACTAGTTAAGAAATAGTAACTCATACAATAAATAATGATTTTAAGAGCCGAAAATATTGCTAAAAACTACAGTGGTAGGCAAGTTGTAAAAGGGATTTCTTTAGAGGTTAAGCAGGGAGAGATTATTGGGTTGCTAGGACCTAATGGAGCCGGAAAAACTACCTCTTTTTACATGATTGTTGGAATGATTAAACCCAATAGTGGTAAAATATTTTTAAATGATGAAGAAATCACTAGTTATCCAATGTACAAGAGAGCTCAGAAGGGAATTGGTTATTTAGCTCAAGAAGCCTCTATATTCAGAAAATTATCTGTTGAAGATAACATAATGTCTGTCCTTCAATTTACAGATTTATCAAAAAAAGAACAAAAAATTAAATTAGAATCATTAATTGAGGAGTTTAATATTAACCATGTTCGAAAAAATAGAGGTGATTTGTTGTCTGGAGGAGAACGAAGAAGAACTGAAATTGCTCGTTGTTTGGCCTCTGACCCAAAATTCATACTATTAGATGAGCCTTTTGCTGGAGTAGATCCTATAGCTGTTGAAGACATTCAAAGTATTGTTGCACATTTAAAAGATAGAAATATTGGAATACTTATTACAGATCACGATGTTCAAGCGACATTAGCCATCACCGATAGAACTTATTTAATGTATCAAGGAGGAATCTTAAAAGAGGGTATTCCAGAAGACTTGGCACAAGATGAATTAGTTCGTAAAGTTTATCTTGGAAAAGATTTTGAATTGAAAAGAAAAAAAATCTTCTAAGCCTTATTCATAATATTCTTTATCATTGATAAAAGAATATAACTTAATATTATTATAGGTATTGCTAAATATTTAATAGTAAACAATAAAATTATGGAAAGGGCTATTAATATATATTTAAATAAATTTTCACTTAAACTATAATTTTTAAACTTTAGAGAAAATAAGTGAAGTTCTGCATTCATCAAATAACTAAAAAAAAATGTAACTCCTATTAAAAAGTAATTATTTGCTATAAGGTCTTTTGCAAAATCTATTTCTGTATACATTTGAATCAAAGGTAAAGAGATTACAAATAGACTCATGGCTGGTGTGGGTAAGCCAATAAAAGAATCGGTTTGTCTTTCGTCTATATTAAACTTTGCCAATCTTAAACAGGCTGCTAAAGTTACTAGTAGTCCTATCAGTGGAAGCCCCATAGAAACCTCAAATTCTGTATTTATTTTATATGGCATTTGTTGATTATTTCCTAACAAAATAAAGAGTACTATACCCGGAACAACACCACTGGTTACCATATCTGCTAATGAATCTAATTGTTTTCCGAGTTCTCCTGGAACTTTTAAAATCCTAGCAAAAAAACCGTCAAAAAAATCAAGGAAAACACCTAATACAACAAACAATGCCGTCATTTCAAAATAACCACTTACAGCAAATATAGTTGCTAAGGTTCCACATAAAAGATTACCGAGAGTAATTATATTTGGTATGTGTTTTTTAATTCTCATAATTAATATTTCATTTGCTAAAATAGTAAAACCTTTTGGGTGATTTTAAATATCATGATTTTTTAAGCATATTTGCCAATTATTATTTAAAATAGCTATGCCCATCATAAAATCCAAGTTCTCTCCTTCATTTCCATTTAAAAATGGTCATTTCAGTACCATGTATAGATCCATTTTTATGAAAGAGTCTCATAACTATAATCGAACAAGAATTTCAACTTGGGATAATGATTTCATTGATTTAGATTTTTCAAAAGTAAATTCATCGAAATTAGTTGTTCTCATTCATGGTTTAGAAGGAAGCTCAGAATCTAAATATGTTTTAGCTGCAGCATCAGAGCTAAATAAAGCTGGTTACGATACAGTATCCTTTAACTTAAGGGGTTGTAGTGGAGAAGACAACTTATTACTCACTACCTATCACAGTGGAAAGACAGAGGACCTAGAATTTGTAATTAACTATTTGATTGAAAATTATTCCTATGATAAAATAATGGTTGTAGGCTATAGTCTTGGAGGAAATATGACCTTAAAATATTTTGGTGAATATGTAAAAACAATATCAGATAAAGTTTCTTGTGGCGTTGCTGTTTCTGTTCCAGTAGATTTAGCTAGTTCAAGTAAAACAATGGGTTCTCCAAAGAATAAAATATACATGTATAAATTTTTAAGATCCCTTAGAAAAAAAATTCTCATCAAGAAACAGAAATATCCAGAGTTTAATTTAGACATCAAGAAACTATTAAAATCTAAAACATTTAAAGAATTTGATGGGTTATATACAGCTCCTGTATCAGGATTTTTGGGGCCAGAAGATTATTGGGAAAAAGCCAGTTCTAAGCCCTATTTGTCTTCAATTAAAAAACCAGTTCTATTAATTACTGCATCAGATGATCCCTTTTTAGCTGAAGAATGTTATCCGTATAAAGAAGCTAAGAAATCTGATTTTTTTTATTTGGAAGTAACAAAACATGGAGGGCATGTTGGATTTATCTCTAGTTTTTTTACTAAAAAAAATAGATGGTTGGAGAATAGAATACTTGAGTTTATAAAAGACAATGGGTAATTGACACAATATCTATTAAAATGTAAAGTTATTTCAATAATATATTAGGATATTTGTCTTTATAATTATGTAATCCATTGAAAAAAAAACATTTTTTACTTTTTCTATTATTTCCTATCATAATTAATGCACAAGCATTAAGAAATTACTCCAATGAATTTTTAACCATTGGTGTAGATGCAGCTGCATTGGGAATGAGTAAATCTGTTGTGGCCACCTCTAACGATGTAAATTCTGGATATTGGAATCCAGCTGGTTTGGTAAATATTAAAGATTATCAAGGTTCACTTATGCATTCCTCCTATTTTGCTGGTATCGCTAATTATAACTACGCAGCTTTTGCAATGCCAATAGACAAACGAAGTGCTCTAGGGGTCTCAATCATAAGATTTGGAGTAGATGATATTTTGAACACTACAGAATTAATTGATAATCAAGGTAATATTGATTTTAATAGAATTAGTTTATTTTCAGCGGCAGATTATGCCTTAACCCTATCCTATGCAAGAAATATAATTTTTAAAGATGTTTATTTTGGAATGAATGCCAAAATAGTAAGAAGAACTATAGGTGATTTTGCAAATTCATGGGGTGTTGGTTTAGATGCAGGAATTCAATATGAAAGAGATAATTGGAAATTTGGATTAATGATAAGAGATATTTCCACAACCTTTAATATATGGACTATAGATTCAGATGCTTTTGCGTCAGTTCAAAATGCAATTCCGGGTCAAAATCAAGAACTGCCTGAAACTACCGAAATAACAAAACCTAAAATTCAATTTGGTGTAGCACGATCACTTAAGCTAGGACGCTTTTTTCATCTTCTAACAGAGGTAGATTTGAATATGAGATTTGCCAAAACCAATGATTTAATATCAACAAGTATAGCTAGCATAGATCCAGCTTTAGGATTTCAGTTAGATTATGATGATTTTGTATTTTTAAGGGCAGGTATTGGAAATTTCCAAAATACAACAGAATTTGATGGAAGTAAAAACTTATCACTACAACCTAACTTTGGTGTTGGTTTTTTATACAACGGTATTCAAATTGACTATGCACTAACCAACATTGGGAGCCTTGGAAATGCATTATTTTCGAATATTTTTTCTGTAAAAATTGATTACAGTTTTTTTAGACGATAAGACATGAAGAAAACTTATTTTTTTATTTTATTGCTTTTTAGCATACTTCAAAACATTCAATCTCAAGAATATAAATTATCAAAGCAGTCAGAAATAAGTATTATTACTGTAGGTCCAGGAGATATCTTATATGAAGCTTTTGGCCATAGTGCCATAAGAGTAAGTGATCCTGTAATTGGTATGGATAATATATTTAATTATGGGTTATTTGATTTTAATCAACCCAATTTCTACACAAATTTTGTAAAAGGTAGATTATTATACAAAGTTGGGAAACAATCATTTGGAAGATTTATAACCAGTTATAACTATCAAAAAAGATGGATGAAAGAACAAGTTCTAAATTTATCTCAAGTAGAAAAACAAGATATGTATGCATTATTAGAACAAAATGTGTTGCCTCATAACGCAGAATACTTATACGACCCTTACTTTAATAACTGTGCCACCAAATTGAGAGATATAACAAAAGATATTCTTGGTAATAGGGTTTATTTTCCATCATCATTTTCTAACGATAGTTATACCATGAGACAACTGATGGATAAAGAGCTTCATTGGAATACTTGGGGTAATTTTGGTATTAATTTAGCGCTTGGAAATACTTTAGACAAAGCAATAACTGCTGAAGATTATATGTACTTACCAGATTATGTTTATGAGTCGTTTAGAAAAGCTAATAAATTAAAAAATAATGTAGATACCCCTTTAGTTAAAAACGAAAAACTACTCTTAAACTTTAAAGAGATAAAAATTAAACCTAAATGGTATAATCCATTTTTCATATTTTCAATTGCTCTTTTACTCACAATAATTATAACCTACAGAGATCAAAAAAGGAATAAAAGAACTAAGCTATTGGATTTCTCAATATTTTTTGTGACTGGCCTTCTGGGACTAGTGATCTGTTTTTTATGGTTTTTTACCAATCATTCTACAACACCAAATAACTTTAATTTTTTATGGGCATTTTTTCCTAACCTTTTTGTGGCATGTATTCTTTTGCAAAATAATATGCCCAACTGGATAGTTAATTACATAAAATTCTATTTAACATTGCTCTTAATTACTCTTTTCGTTTTTATATTAGGAAGATTTAATGGAATTAATGGATATTTCTTTGGCTTACAAGAGTTTTCTTTTGTGTTAATTCCTATTATTTTAATGTTATTCGTAAGATCTTTCTACCTTCATAAAATATTGAAATCAAAAAATTAAATTATATAATTGTTTTTATTAGATTTAACCATTAATGTAATAGGTCATTAATCCTATAACTTTTACATACAAATCAAAGATATAATGATAAACCAACAAATTATTGAATGTGTTCCAAATATTAGCGAAGGAAGAGATTTAAAAAAAATCAAAACAATTGCAAATGTTGTTACTGAAGTTGAAGGTGTAAAACTTTTAGATATAGATCCAGGAAAGGCTACAAACAGAACAGTAATTACATTTGTTGGAGAACCCTCCAAGGTAATAGAAGCTGCATTTAAGCTTATTAAAAAAGCTAGTGAACTGATAGATATGACTAAACAAACTGGAGAACATCCAAGATTTGGTGCTACCGATGTTTGTCCATTAGTACCAATTGCAAATATTTCAATGGATGAAACTACAAAATATGCTCATCAGCTAGGGAAAAGAGTTGGCGAGGAATTGGGTATATCTGGATATTTTTATGAAAATGCTGCTACCAATGAAGATCGCAGAAATTTGGCCACAGTGAGATCTGGAGAATATGAAGGGCTTGAAGAAAAATTATCTGATATTAATTGGAAACCTGATTTTGGTCCATTAACATATACCGAAAAAACAAAAAACACAGGAGTAACGGCCATCTCTGCTAGAGATTTTTTAGTAGCCTACAATATAAATTTAAACTCCACTTCTACCAGAAGAGCAAATGCAATTGCATTTGATATTAGAGAAGCCGGAAGAGTAAAACGAGAGGGAAACCCTATAACTGGAAAAAAAGTAATCGATAAAAATGGAGATCCAGTAAGAATCCCCGGAAAATTAAAAGCTGTAAAAGGTATAGGTTGGTTTATTGAAGAATATGGAATTGCACAAATTTCTTACAATCTCACAAATATTTCAATTACATCCATGCATCAAGCTTTTGACGAAACATGTAAAGCTGCTGACAAAAGAGGTGTTAGAGTAACAGGATCTGAATTGGTAGGTTTAGTTCCCTTACAGGCTATGTTGGATGCTGCTGATTACTTTTTAAAAAAACAGAATCGTTCTTTAGGTATTAGCGAAGCTGATAAAATTAAAATAGCTATTAAATCTCTAGGTCTAGACGATTTAAAACCTTTTAATCCGGAAGAAAGAATTATTGAATATGTAATGAATGTAAACCACCCTAAAAAGTTAATAGATTATACTGTAAAGGGGTTTGCAGATGAAACTGCCTCAGAGTCTATGGCTCCTGGAGGAGGATCGATTTCGGCTTATGTTGGGGCTCTCGGAGTATCATTGGGGACCATGGTTGCAAATTTATCAGCACATAAACCGGGGTGGGATGAAAAATGGGAGTTTTATTCCAAGTGGGCAGAAAAAGGACAATACTATAAAAAAGAGTTACTTTTTTTAGTAGATGAAGACACTAATGCGTTTAATAAAATAATTGATGGTTTTAGAATGCCTAAATCAACACCTGAGGAAGTTAAAATAAGAAAAGAAGCTATTGAAAATGCCACTAAATATGCTACAGAAATTCCTTTTAAAGTAATGGAGACTTCTTACAGTTCAATGGAAGTTATGATGGCTATGGCAAAAGAAGGAATACAAAACTCTTTATCCGATGCTGGTGTTGGGGCATTATGTGCCAGAACAGCAGTAATTGGTGCATATTTTAATGTTAGAATCAATGCAAAAGATATTAAAGATAGAGTATTTGCAGAATCAATTCTTTCTAAGGCAAAAGAGATCTATGAAAAAACCAAAATTTTAGAAAATAAAATGATTGAACTTATAGATTCTAACATATAAATGAAACCTTCATTAAAAATAATTTCGTTTGAGGAAATCTATGCAAAAGCATTCTATCTATTGAATATAGAATGGTTAGAAACTTTTTTCTATGTTGAAAATTTTGACAAAGAAGTTTTAAGTAATCCAAAAAAATATATTATAGAAAAGGGTGGATATATATTTTTTTTAATGGAAAACACAGAGGTTATTGGGACTGTAGCTTTAATGAAAAAAGAAGAAAAGGTTTATGAACTTACAAAAATGGCTATAATTCCTAAAAAAAGAGGTGAGAAAATGGGTCAATATTTAATGGAATATTGTATTGATTTTGCACAAAATATGAGATTAAATAAATTAATTTTATATTCAAATACTCTACTTGAAAATGCAATTCATATTTATAAGAAAAAAGGGTTTAAAGAAATTCCAGTAGAAAAAAATTGTCCATATAAACGAAGTAACATAAAGATGGAGTTGCTCTTAGTTGATAAGAGTTAACTTTTAAAAAAGGTATTATCATGAAAAAAAAGAGTTTATTACTATTTTCTTTATTCGTTACTTTAAATATTATATCACAACAAAAAATTGCTCTAAAAGGTATTGTTCTTGACCAAGACAACCTTCCTATACCCTACGTAAGTATTGGTATTATTAATAAGAACATAGGAACAACATCAACAGAAGAGGGAACATTTAATTTTATAGTTACCAACAAAGAAATAAATGATAATTTAGAAATTTCGTCTATTGGTTATCAAACTTTTAAAATAGTAGTTAACGATTTTTTATCTCAAAAAAATAAAACAATTATTCTAAAAGAAAAAACAACAGAACTTTCTGAAATATCAATAATGACCACTGAAGATTATGTTAAAAAGGCTTTAAAAAACTTAAAAAATAATTCCATAAATAAAAATCACCAATTAAAAATTTTATACAGACGTTGGTCTGTTGAGGATAATATTTGCCGTTTTTATATTGAGCATTTTATGAATGTAATTGATAGAGGACCTTCTTCATATATCACTAAATATTCTATAGAGGAAAGTAGAAAATCTTCGGAATATAGATTTATTAAAAACTTACAAAATAGGCATGCGATTGAATATATGGAATTAAACAATCCTCTAAGAAAAGGAATTTATTATGGAGATTATGAATGGAAAAAAATTAAAAATTCTAGTTATGACGGTGAAGATATTAATATTATTGAAGGGCAAAATAACACCAGTAATCTAAGATTATACATTGGTTATGACACATTTAAGATCTACAAATTAGAAATTACAAGAAATCCTCCGAAAATAGGAAAGTACTTATATTCACTGTATTTATATAAAAAAAATAAAGAGGGCAAGCTATATCTCAGTTATCATAATAGAGAGTGGAAAGGTTCAGGTAAGGTAACTGAAAATGTAAAACGAATTTTAGTAAAACAAAAAAAAATAACTGGAAATTATATTCCTATAGCCTTTAGACATGAGGTTTTTGTTTTAGAATTAGAAGAAGATAAAAAAAGGTTTGAGAAATATAAAACAATAGAGGAAATGGACATGACACTTTATAATATTCCTTACAATAAATATTTTTGGGACAATGTGAGCTTACCCCCTGAAACATTATTTTATAAAAAAAACATTGGTGAACTCGAATCTTTATTTGACGTACCTATAGAAGATCAGTTTAAGTTTTCTAATCAGTAATTAGAGGTTTATATCTAACTAAAAGATACATTAAAAATTATAAAAAACTCTCTATTGCTAAATCATAACTTTTAAGCCCAAATCCAGCAATAACTCCTCTAGCATTTGCAGCTATGTAACTATGATGTCTAAATTCTTCTCTGGCATGTACATTTGAGATGTGCACTTCAATAACTGGGGATTGTATTGCCTTTACAGCGTCTCCAATACCAACAGAGGTATGTGTATACGCAGCCGCATTTAAAATTACCCCATCAAAATTGAAGCCAACTTCATGAAGTTTATCTATAATTTCTCCTTCAATATTGGATTGAAAATAATATAAATCTACAGCTGAAAATTTATTTTGTAGCTCTTTAAAATAATCCTCAAAAGAATGTGAACCATAGATCTCAGGTTCTCTTTTACCTAATAAGTTTAAATTAGGGCCATTAATTATCAAAACTTTCATGTAACAAAAGTACAATTAATTTTGCATAAAAAAGGGAGCTGTTTAGCTCCCTTTTTTTATTAGTAGATTGTGTAAATTTAAAAAGTATATCCAACAGATACTTGGAAAACTCCATGTTTTATATCCACAGTAGTCCCATCTTCAGATAAAGAGTTATCAGAAACATCTGTTAACCCCATATTATATCTTAAACCAAAATTTAAACCAGAGTCTAATTTATATCCAGCTCCAAAATTTAATGAAAAATCAGTTGATTTAAGATCTTCTTTAATGTCATAAGTTTCAGAACCATATGTAGTGTCATAATCGTTTTCTTCTGCACTCATTAAAAAACCAATCTGAGGACCAAATTCTAGACTAAAAGACTCAGCTACATAAAATTTTGCCATAACTGGTAGATTTAAATAATTCACTCTGCCGGTAATTTCACCCCTTACGGTTCCACTTTCAAAATCATCAAATTCATAATCAGCAGTATAACCTTGTCCAGAATATGTAAGTTCTGGTTGTAAAGAAAAAGAATCTGAAATTTCAATTTCTGTTGTAATACCAAAATGTAATGATGTTCTTCCATCTAAACCAACAGAATCATCTCCAGTCATAGAAGCAAGGTTAAGTCCAGCTTTAGCACCAAATTGTACTTGTGCATTAACGGTAAAACAAAAAGAAACCAATGCAATAATAAATAATAATTTTTTCATAATAAAAAAGTAGTTTAATTGATTAATTGATAATAAATATACTAAAAAAAATTAATTCTTTTAAGAAAGTAATTATAGAATAGTTAGTTGATTTTAAAAATATTTTACAAAACAAATAATTTTTTCAAAAAAAAAGTGGACTATTTAGTCCACTTTTTATCATATCTAATGTATTGTTTTTTTAAAACTGATAAGCTAAACCTAAACCAAAACTAGAAATACTACCATCATCTGAAATGGTAGAATAATTTAAATTAAACGATGTTCTGTCACCCACAGCATAAGTTACATTGGGTCTCAGGTAAAAGCCTCCACCTATACCTTCAGGTGATAAACCTACTCCATACCCAACATCTGATCCAACAGTAAGTTTATCTGATAAACTATAATTTAAAACTGTTGCAATTGGTAGCCATGAATAGTTTCCTAAATCTAACTCACCCAAATCACCCAAATCAATAGATTTACCAGAAAAAACCAAATAACTAGCAGATAAACCAAATTTAAAATCTGATTCAGATCCAAACATATAAGTTCCGCTTAAATTGTATGAGGTAGACATAATATCTGCGGCATCACCGGTAGGTATTCCAACTCCTGCACCTAATGAGAACTGTGCGTTAGCTGTAAAACAAAAAGTTACTAAAGCAATTGATAATAATAATTTTTTCATTTTAAAAAATTTTAGTTAATAAGTTTAAATATAATAAAAAAATAATTAATTTCAAATAAGGATTAACTTTGGTTATTTTACTTAAGTATTAAATTTAAAATTACTTATCTTCATTACATGAAATGGGAGGAATCAATTTTAGATTATAGTCACTACCTAAAAATAGAAAGAGGTCTTTCCTCTCATACCCTACAAAACTATATTAGAGATGTAAAAAAACTTATCTCGTTTTTAAATAAAAAGAAAATATCTAGTTCACCAATAGCTATAAAAGACGAAGTAATTCAACAGTTTATTTATGAAATAGCTAAAGAAATAAGTCCAAGAAGTCAAGCAAGAATAATATCTGGATTGCGAAGTTATTTTAACTATTTAATTTTCGAAAACTACAGAGCTTCTAACCCTACAGATTTAATTGAAACACCAAAAATTGGTGTAAAATTACCAGACACTTTATCAGAACAAGAAATTAACAACTTAATATCCGCTATAGATCTTAGTAAAGCAGAAGGAGAAAGAAATAGAGCAATGCTAGAAACTATGTATAGCTGTGGATTAAGAGTGAGTGAATTAATTGATTTAAAAATTTCAGATTTATTCTTTGATGAAGGTTTTATAAAAATTGTGGGTAAAGGAAATAAAGAACGTTTTATACCAATTCATTTTAGCGCTCAAAAATATATTATTTTGTACATGAATGAAATTCGGACACAGCTAAAAATTAAAAAGGGTTTTGAAGATACCTTGTTTTTAAATAGACGTGGAAAATCATTGTCCAGACAAATGATCTTTATGATTTTAAAAGATCTTGCTATTAAAATAGATTTAAATAAAAAAATTAGCCCACATACTTTCAGACATTCTTTTGCAACACATCTTTTAAAAAATGGTGCTGACTTAAGAGCTATTCAACAAATGTTAGGACACGAAAGCATTACTACTACAGAGGTTTATGTTCACTTAGACACTAGTTATTTAAAAGAAATTGTAGAGAAATATCACCCGATAAAATCATAAAAAAATCCCTATGGTTAGACTTTAGTGTTTAATCATGAGGATATTTTTCTGTAAGCAACTAATTATTTAGCTACGTTTACGGCTCTTGTTTCTCTTATTACAGTAACTTTTACCTGACCTGGATAGGTCATGTCATTTTGTATTTTTTGACTAATACTAAAAGATAATTCCGCTGCTTTTGTATCATTAACTTTTGTGCTTTCAACCATAACTCGGAGTTCTCGACCTGCTTGAATGGCATAAGCCTTTTGAACACCTGAAAAACCAAAGGCAATATCTTCTAGGTCTTTAAGACGTTGAATATAAGAATCTAGAACCTGTCTTCTTGCTCCAGGTCTTGCTCCAGAGATCGCATCACAAACTTGAACTATAGGTGCAAATAACGTTTTCATTTCTATTTCGTCATGGTGAGCTCCAATTGCATTACATACATCTTTTTTCTCCCCATATTTTTCTGCCCATTCCATTCCTAATAGCGCGTGTGGTAGTTCACTTTCAGCATCTGGAACTTTTCCAATGTCATGTAATAATCCAGCTCTTTTAGCTATTTTTGAATTTAAGCCTAACTCGGAAGCCATGATACCACATAAATTGGCAACTTCTCTTGAATGTTGAAGTAAATTCTGACCATAAGATGATCTGTATTTCATTCTTCCAACAGTTTTAATAAGTTCAGGATGCAATCCATGAATTCCTAAATCTATAACAGTTCGTTTCCCAACTTCTATAATCTCTTGAGTAATTTGCTTTTCTGTTTTGGCGACTACTTCTTCAATTCTAGCCGGATGAATTCTTCCGTCGGTAACTAATTTATGCATTGAAAGTCTAGCAACCTCTCTTCTTACAGGGTCAAAACAAGAAAGAATAATAGCCTCTGGAGTATCATCTACAATAATTTCTACACCTGTAGCAGCTTCTAATGCTCTAATATTTCTCCCTTCTCTACCTATAATTCTTCCTTTAACATCATCAGATTCTAAATTAAAAACAGAGACACAATTTTCTACAGCTTGTTCAACACCTACCCTTTGTATAGTACTTAGCACCACTTTTCTTGCTTCCTGTTCTGCAGTAAGTTTAGCTTCTTCAAGTGTATTTTGAACAAACCCCATAGCGTCAGATTTAGCCTCATCTTTCAATGAGTTAACCAATTCCTTTTTTGCTTCCTCAGCAGAGAAACCTGATATTTGTTCTAACAGGTCTACATGTCTTTTGTGAAGTTTAGATACTTCATCTTCTTTTTTCTCTAAATAGGTTAACTTGTTGTTATAATCATTTTCTTTTTGTTCTAGAGAATTATTTAAGCTTTTGGTTTTATCAACCTCAGATTGTATTTTAGATTCTTTATCTCTAATTCTTTTTTCAATATCTGAAATTTTCTTTTCTCTACTTAAAATCACTTTTTCATGCTCAGATTTTAATTCTATAAACTTCTCTTTAGCTTGTAATATTTTATCTTTTTTTAGAGCTTCAGCTTCTATTTTAGCTTCTTTAAGAAGAGATTTTGTTTCTTTTTTTGTGGCGTCTAGAATTTTATTTGCTTTAGATTTTTCTGAAAATCTTGCAATTATTAATCCTATTATTATTCCTGCTAGTCCTGCTAATGCAGGAAATATCATTTGATCCATAATTTTAATTTGTTTGTATAAAAAGCCTACAATAGTAAGGTTTATATAAACTCCATTATGACATGTATAGAACTAACTAGCTGATCAAGGATCCTCTTGATAGAGAAATGAATCAATACCTAAGGCTTGCTTTAGCAACTAAGACTTGTCCTTCATAATAGTTTCGCGTTGAGTTTATCAAACAAATAACTAATGTAGGCAGTGTATTATTAATTGAAAGAGTACTTATTCTAAATAATCGCTAACCAATTTGGTTAGTTCACTTATTTTATCAAATGCTTCATTGTTGGTTTCTTTTGAATCTAAGGAAGATATTTCAAGTTTAGATGCAAATTGTAATGCACACATCGCTAAAACATCTTGTTTATCACTCACAGCATAATTGTTTTCATAATTACTAATGAGTTGATTAATATTTGCAGCAGCTTTTCTCATTCCTTCCTCTTCTATGGTGTTATTTACACTCAAAGGATAAGATCTTCCAGCTATTACTAAATTAATCTTTAATTTTCCCACAATACAAATAAATTATATTATTCGTTCAACTGAACGATACATTTATCGATTTCTCGAATTAAAGCATTTATTTTAAATTTCGTATCTCTCGTACTATTATTACTACCCTCTATAGTTTTAGCAATTTTCAACAACTTAAATTCTTTTTCTCGTTGTTCTAATAACTGCTTACTCTCTAAAAGTTGATGATGTAATTTTGATGTATTTTGAAGTAATAATTCATTCTCTTTTAATAAAAAATCATAATTAGAAAGTAAATTTTTTAACTTAATTTCTAATAAATGAACCGCTTCAGTAGTATTACCCATTAAACTTTTAAATAAAAACTATAGCTCAAAGTTAACATTCTGTTTTTTAACAAACAACTATTTATAGATTTAATAAAAAAACACAATAAAATATTTGAAATTCATAGTTAATTGATTTAAATAGTTTTCTTAATTTGGTAGAAAATTATTGTAATTTGAAAAAAATCATTTTTTTATTTTTTTTGGTGAGTATTTCTTCATTTGGTCAAAAGAACTATCCATCTGACTATTTCAGAAGTCCTCTAGACATCCCTCTCCGCCTTGCAGGGACTTTTGGAGAGTTGAGAAATAATCATTTTCATGCCGGTATAGATATAAAAACAAATCGAAGAATAGGCTTACCTGTTTATGCCACAGCAGAGGGTTACATTTCAAGAATAAAGGTCGCTGTTTGGGGATATGGAAAAGTCATATACATAAATCATCCAAACGGTTTTACTTCGGTGTATGCTCACTTAGATAAATTTGGAGATGATATCCAAGAGTATGTTAAAAATATTCAATATGAAAAAAAGAGTTATGAAACAGGCAATATTTTTCTCAAAGAAAATCAAATTAGGGTAACTAAAGGACAAGTAATTGGTTATTCAGGGAGAACCGGTGGTTTTGTTGCCCCTCATTTACATTATGAAATAAGAGATACTAAAACAGAAAAAATTATAAATCCTCTATTATTTGGAATTAAAATCCAAGATTCTATCGCCCCAAAAATAAAAAAATTGATAGCATATCCAATGGGTTCAAACTCAAGAATCAATAGAAGTATGAACAATCAAAGCCTATCCATAAAAAAAGATTCTCTAAACAACTACATTGCAAATAGAGTAAGTGCCTCAGGAAAAATTGGCTTTGGAGTTAATGTTTACGATTTATTAGGAAAAGAATTAAATAAGAATGGTATTTATAGTCTTGAAATGAAAATCAATGGAGTAAGACAATATTACCATGATGTAGAAACTTTTTCTTTCTCTGAAAGTAAATTCATAAACCTCTTAATAGATTATGAATATTTCTCTAAATATAAAAGTAGAGTACAAAAAACCTTCAGAGAAAAAGAAAATAAACTTGGAATTTATAAAGGATTAGTTGAAGATGGTGGCATCACTATTAATGAGGGGTTAAATTATCAAGTTGAAATCATTGCAAAAGATTTCATTGGTAACAGTTCAACTCTAAAAATTCCGGTTGTAGGGTATAAAAGTGAATCTATAGTACATCAAGAAAAAGATACTACTGCTTATAAGATTGTTAAAAGTAAATTTAACAAATTCAGTAAAAAAGGTGTAACTATAGCATTTCCCAAAAATACTTTTTATGAGGATGTATATTTAAATTTTAATGTGAACAAAAGAATTGCAACAATTCACAAACCCATAATTCCACTAGATAAAAAATTTACAATTACTTTTGATAGTATCATGTATAATAAATCTGAACTAGATCATGTTTATATTGCAAATATGAATAATAATAAATATCCATACTATATGGATACAAGAAAAAAAAATGATAAAATATTTACTACAACAAAAACATTAGGTAAGTACGGCTTATTAATTGATAATCAACCTCCTAAAATTTATAATTCTAATTTTAAAAATAATGATTGGTTGAGTAGTTTAAGGTATTTGACCATTAAAATTTCAGATTCACAATCTGGTATTAAATCTTATGAAGCGTACATAGATAATGAATGGATATTAATGGAATATGATGTTAAAAAGAAAAAGTTATCTTATGATTTTAGAGATAAAAAATTAGTAGGAAGTAAACATATATTTAAACTTGTAGTTTCTGATAACGTTGGAAATACGAATACTTATAATTCTACGTTCTACAGAAAATAAAATATGCACTTTGTGAAAAAAATTTTACTAATACTTTTTTTATTTCCCACAATAATTTGGAGCCAAAAGACCTCCATTATCAAAGGTTTCGTTAAAGATTCTAAGAATAATTCTATTGAAAATGTTTCTGTAAAATATAAAGAAATAGGAACTACCACAAATGCTGATGGTTTTTATCAAATTCGTATTCCAATAAATAGTAAAATCACAATAGAATTTAGTCATGTAGGATTTAAAACTCTTACCAAAGAATTCTTTACCAAAAAAAGAAATATAATTCGTTTTTCTCCTGTTTTGATCTCTGAAAATGAAGTCCTTGAAGAAGTTGTTATAAAAAATGAAATAAAAGATGCACAAGGAGTAACAACTCTCAAATCCAAAGATATTGAAAGAATTCCAGGTGCTAATTCAGGAATAGAAACCCTTTTAATGACTTTACCTGGTGTAAGTAACAACAATGAATTGAGTACTCAATATAATGTTCGTGGAGGAAATTTTGACGAAAATTTGGTTTATGTTAATGGAATAGAAATTTATCGTCCTTTTCTTGTAAGATCGGGACAACAAGAAGGATTAAGTTTTGTGAATTCAACTATGGTTCAAAATATTAATTTTTCTGCTGGAGGTTTTCAGGCTAAATATGGAGACAAACTTTCTTCAGTTTTAGACATAACCTATAGAAAACCCACTGAGTTTTCTGCTACCATAAAAGCGAGTCTACTTGGAAGTAGCATTACAATTGAGGATGTTTTTTTAGACAATAAATTATCTGCTATTGTTGGAGTTAGGTATAGAGATAATAGTTTATTTGTAAACTCAAAGCAGATAGAAACAAATTTTAAACCTCGTTTTACAGACGTTCAATCTTTTTTATCATATACGGTTACTGAAAAATTAAGCTTAAACTTCTTAGGAAACTTTTCTTTGAATAAATATGACTACCAACCTGTTACAAGAAGAACAAGGTTTGGAACTGTTTCTGACCCATTAGAATTAATTGTGTTTTATGATGGACAAGAAAAGGACACATATCTTACTGCATTTAGTGCATTTAGTGCTAATTATCAAGTTAATGATAATCTTGAACTAACAACTACAATTAGTGCTTTTAATACACAAGAAGAAGAATATTTTGATATTGCAGCATCCTATAATCTTGGAGAGGTAGATTCAAACATTGGTTCACAAACGTTTGGTGATGTTACCTTTTCTGAGGGAATCGGTTCTCAATTAAACCATTCTAGAAATGATTTAGATGCACTGATATCTAACGTTCAAATAAAGGGAACTTATAAAAAAAATGAAAACCAACTGGATTTTGGAATTAAATATCAATCAGAAAATATTAAAGACCGGATAAGAGAATGGGAAATTATTGATTCTGTTGGTTTTTCAATTAGACCGCTAAACTTAGGGTTTATTAATGACCAACCCTATACTCCTTTCACAGGACCAATTGAGCCATTTCAGAATATAAGAGCTGAAAACAAATTAAATATTAATCGATTTTCTGGTTTTTTTCAATACAGTAAAAAAGGTTTTATTGGAGACCATAAAGTATGGTGGAATCTTGGATTTCGAGGACATCTTTGGTCTGTTAATGCGAACCAAAATAATGCCATTAGTCAATTTATTTTAAGCCCAAGAGCTCAATTTGCAATAAAACCTGATTGGGAAAAAGATATGTTGTTTAGAGTTTCAGGTGGTGTTTATTCTCAACCACCATTTTACAAAGAACTTCGAAATTTCAATGGAGAAATTATCCCAAATATTAAAGCACAAAAGTCTATTCACATGGTCTTGGGAGGTGATTATAGTTTTACTATTTGGGAAAGACCATTTAAATTAACCACAGAAGTATATTATAAAAACTTATCTCATATTAATCCTTATAGTGTTGATAATGTTAGAATAAGATATCAAGCTAATAATAATGCTAAAGGGTATGCTACAGGGATAGATATTAGACTTAATGGTGAATTTGTTCCTGGAAACGAAAGTTGGATTAGTTTTGGAATATTAAAAACAGAGGAAAATATTGACAATCGTGGATACATTGCTAGACCCTCAGATCAACGAGTTAAATTAGGAATCTTATTTCAGGATTATGTACCAAACTTACCAAATTTAAAAGCCTATTTAAATTTAGTATATAATTCTGGTGTTCCAGGAGGAGCTCCTTCCTATGCAGACCCCTATAATTTCCAAAATAGATTAAGAGATTACAAACGAGCAGATTTAGGAATATTATACGTTTTTACAGATGCTAATAAGAGGTTTTCATCTGGCTTTTTAAGTAGATTTAAAGAATTTACAGCAGGTCTAGAATTATTTAATATGTTTGACATTCAAAATTCAATTACCAATACTTGGGTAAGAGATGTAGCCACGAAGAATCAGTTCGGTGTGCCTAATTACTTATCTGGAAGGATTTTAAATCTTAGAATTGGTATGAAGTTTTAAATAGAAATAAATTTCTAAGTTATAATATTTGAGATGTGTGATCCTTTGTTTTCACCTTTGTTATTACATTTTCAATTATTCCATTACCGTCAATTACAAAAGTCGTTCTATGAATACCATCATACTCTCGTCCCATAAATTTTTTAGGACCCCAAACTCCAAAACCATTAATAATCTCATGGTTTTCATCAGCTAGCAAAGAGAATGGAAGATCGTTTTTTATAGCAAAATTATGTTGTCTTTTCTCTGAGTCTGCACTTACACCAAGTATTTCATACCCTTTGGATTGAAATGTTTGATAGTGATCTCTGAGGTTACAAGCTTCTGCAGTACATCCTGGAGTACTTGCTTTAGGATAAAAGAAAATAACAAGTTTTTTTCCATTATAATCACTTAACTTTCTAACAATCCCTTGATTATCCTTTATTTCAAAATTTGGAGCTTTATCTCCTACTTTTAATGTATTCATATTTGTTTGTATATCTTTCAAAGATACAAAAGAGTAATAATATTTTAAATGCTACTTTGTAACTTTGTGATTACTAATATTTTTAAAATATATAAAATGACTAAGGCTGAAAAGGTGCAGTTTGTAATTAAAACATTGCAGAAATTATATCCTGAAATACCAATTCCATTAGACCATAAAGATCCTTATACTCTATTAATTGCAGTGCTACTTTCTGCTCAATGTACAGATGTTCGAGTTAATAAAATAACGCCTTTATTATTTGCTAAGGCAGACAACCCATTTGACATGGTAAAAATGACAATTGAAGAAATAAAACAGATTATAAGACCATGCGGTTTATCTCCAATGAAATCTAAAGGTATTTATGGTTTGTCAAAAATTTTAATTGAAAAATATAATGGTAAAGTTCCTAAATCTTTTGAGGGACTTGAGGAGCTCCCAGCGGTTGGACATAAAACTGCTAGTGTTGTAATGAGCCAAGCATTTGGAGTACCTGCATTTCCTGTTGATACTCATATACACAGATTACTATATCGTTGGAATTTAACTAATGGAAAAAATGTACTTCAAACCGAAAAAGATGCAAAAAGACTATTTCCAAGAGCATTATGGAATGATTTACATTTACAAATTATTTGGTATGGAAGAGAGTTTTCACCAGCTAGAGGATGGGATCTAAAAAATGACATCATTACAAGCACAATTGGTAGAAAAACAGTTTTAAGTGAGTACTACAAAAACAATTAGGTGCTAAAAAAAACCTCGACTCGTGTCAAGGTTTTTTAAACTTAATTCAAATTCAATTCAATTTTGATATTTGATATGGTTTTTACAACTGATAGTGATTTGGAAAAATTAATCAAATATTGAACTGTTTCTTTTTTTGGTTGCTCCTGAAAATCAGAAGACTTCTTAGAGTAGAGTTGCTTCATACGGTATATAGTTATGTTCTTTAAAACATAAAACGGAAGCATTCTATAATTATTGTTAATCCAATAAAATTATTTTATTTTCATTTATTATTTTTCTTAAATTAATTAGTGCATACCGCATTCTACCTAGAGCAGTGTTAATACTAACACCTGTATTTTCACTAATTTCTTTAAAACTCATGTCCTTGTAGATTCTCATAACTAAAACTTCTTTTTGCTCTTCAGGAAGTTCTTCTATTAGTTCTTTAACATCAGATAAAACTTGATCTTTAATCAATTGTTTTTCAGCATTCAATGAACCATCACTTATCACTGAAAAAATATCAAAATCATCTGTATTTTTAAATGAACGCATCCTATTGGACTTCCTGAAATGGTCGATTATTAAGTTGTGAGAAATTCGCATTACCCAAGGCAAAAACTTACCTTGTTCGTTATAATTTCCAAGTTTTAAGGTTCTGATTACCTTAATAAAGGTATCTTGAAAAACATCTTCTGTTATTTCTCTATCTTGAACTTTACTGTATATAAAGCTATAAAGTCTTTGTTTATGTTTTTTAATCAGAACTTCAAGGCTTGCTTCGCAACCATGAATATAATTTGTAACTAGAGTACTGTCTGGGGTAAGATTTGTATACATTATAAAATTACTTTTATGGAAGAGAATTCTCTTTCCGTTATTTTCGATAAATTAAAAAAGTAATTTTATTTTATAAGTATACGTTTAGTAGATAATACAACAAATATAAAAAATATTTTTTAATTAAATTTTTTCAAATTAAAATCAAATTAAAATCAAATTAAAATCATAAAAAGTGAAAAAATTATTATTTTTATAACTTGCTTTAAAATCATATGAACAAAGATTTATCAAGTGTTAGCCCAAGAGAAAACATCATTATTAAAGGGGCTAAACTCCACAATCTAAAGAATATTGATGTTGTTATTCCAAGAAATAAGCTAGTAGTCATTACGGGTTTATCAGGCTCAGGAAAATCTACACTTGCCTTTGATACCCTATACGCTGAAGGACAAAGACGATATGTAGAAAGCTTGTCTTCTTATGCGCGTCAATTTTTAGGAAAGCTACATAAACCCAAAGTAGATTATATTAAAGGAATTGCACCAGCAATTGCTATAGAACAAAAGGTGAATTCAACCAATCCTCGATCTACCGTAGGCACTTCTACTGAAATTTATGATTACATAAAACTATTATTTGCTAGAATTGGTAAGACCTACTCCCCTATTTCTGGTGAAATAGTAAAAAAACATACCGTAACAGATGTAACAAATTTTATAAAAACTTTTAAGGAAGAAACAAAACTATTATTACTAAGTCCAATTCGTATTAATGAAGATAGAGATCTGAAAACAGTTTTAAAAGTTTTATCTCAACAAGGATATGCTCGAGTTAAGTATGAAGACCAAATTTATCGTATAGATGATTTACCCACTGATAAAAATTACAGTAATGACTTAAAACTAGTTATCGATAGAGTTATTGTCAGAGATAATGAAGATTTTTACAATCGTTTGTCTGATGCAATCCAAACTGCTTTTTTTGAAGGTAATGGAGTTTGTATGATTCAGGATGTGTCTAACAATACATTAACTGAATTTAATAATAAGTTTGAATTAGATGGTATTTTATTTTATGAACCAAATACACATTTCTTTAGTTTTAATAATCCATATGGGGCTTGTAGTACCTGTGAAGGGTATGGAGATATTGTTGGAATCGATGAAGATTTAGTTATTCCAAATACAGGAATTTCTATATATAACGATGCTATTTATCCATATAGATCTGATGCATATAAGCATTATAAGGAGGATTTAATTACCCATGCTTATAAGTTTGATATCCCTATCCACAAACCTTGGTTTGAGCTTACTGAACAGCAAAAGAACTTAGTTTGGAAGGGTAATAATAGCTTTTATGGTATTCATCATTTTTTCTCAGCACTTGAAGAGAAAAGCTACAAAATACAGAATAGAGTAATGTTGTCTAGATACAGAGGTAAGACAATTTGTACAACTTGTGATGGAAAAAGATTACGTAAAGAAGCTAATTATGTAAAAGTTGGAAATAAAACAATCTCAGAACTTGTTACATTACCATTAGATGAATTATCTATATTTTTTAAACAACTAAAATTAAATAAGTACGAACTAAACATAGGAAACCGATTATTGACTGAAATTAACAATCGTTTAGATTTTTTACAAAATGTTGGTTTAAATTACCTAACACTAAATAGGAAATCAAATTCCCTTTCTGGTGGTGAGAGTCAGCGGATAAACCTCGCTACATCATTGGGAAGTAGTTTAGTAGGCTCTATGTATATTTTAGATGAACCCAGTATTGGACTTCATCCAAAAGACACAAAAAAACTTATAAATGTATTACATGATTTAAGAAATTTAGGAAACACTGTCATTGTTGTTGAACACGATGAGGATATTATGAAAGCTGCAGATTATATCATTGATATAGGACCTGAAGCTGGAACTTTTGGAGGTAAAATAGTAGCAGAAGGTGAATATAATGATATCTTAAAATCTGATTCATTAACTGCAAAGTATTTAACAGAAAAGTTTGTAATTGAAATTCCAAAAAGAAGAAGAAATTTAAAAAACTATATTCAAATAATTGGTGCAAGAGAAAATAACTTAAAAAATATTGATGTAAAATTTCCTTTGGATAGTTTAACTGTAATTACTGGAGTTTCTGGAAGTGGAAAAAGTACTCTTGTGAAAAAAATCTTATATCCTGCACTACAAAAAAAAATTATAGGATATGGAGAGAAAATTGGGCAACATACAGATGTAATTGGAAATTTTGGTCAAATAAAAACTATTGAATTTATTGATCAGAATCCTATTGGACGTTCTTCTAGATCAAATCCTGTTACTTATATAAAGGCTTATGATGACATAAGAGGACTACTATCCTCTCAAAAAATATCAAAGATTAGAAATTACAAACCAAAACATTTTTCGTTTAATGTAGATGGTGGTAGATGTGAAGTTTGTAAAGGTGAAGGAGTGGTAACTATTGAAATGCAGTTTATGGCCGATGTTCATTTACAATGTGATGACTGTAAAGGAAAACGATTTAAAAAAGAGGTACTAGAAGTTTGTTATGCAGGTAAAAACATTGATGACATTTTAAATTTTACAATTGATGATGGAGTAGCTTTTTTCATCGAAAATGAACAAACAAAAATTGCAAACAAATTAAAACCACTTCAAGACGTTGGATTAGGTTATGTTCAATTGGGTCAATCATCCTCTACTTTATCTGGTGGTGAAGCACAAAGAATAAAATTGGCTTCTTTCCTAGCAAAAGGAAATACTAAAGATAAAGCATTATTTATCTTTGACGAACCAACAACTGGACTTCATTTTCATGACATTAAAAAACTTTTAGCTTCTTTTAATGCATTATTAGATAAAGGACACTCAATTATAGTTATAGAGCATAATATTGAATTGATAAAATGTGCAGATTACATCATTGATTTAGGTTTAGAGGGAGGAAAAAAAGGAGGGCAATTAATATTTGAAGGTACACCTGAAGAGTTAATTAAAAATAACGAATCATACACCTCAGAAAGTTTGAAAGAAAAACTCACACTAAAAAGTAATTAAAACAAAAAAAGCCTTTTCATTAATGAAAAGGCTTTGAATTTTGGGTAGAAGATGGGATTCGAACCCACGACCCTCGGTACCACAAACCGATGCTCTAACCAACTGAGCTACAACTACCATTTAACTTTTATACTGAAACATTCAATTTTGAATCAATATTAAAGCGGGTGCAAATATAATTTATTTTTAAATCTATGAAAAGAAAAAATTATATTAATTTATCCAAAGATGTAACTGCTACATAGCGTTCTACTGTGAAACCTTCTGCATGCTCTACACCAATTAATCTTCCTAACTCTTTAGCCCTATAATGTATACTGTCTGAAAAGTTTTTTGAGCTAATAGGCGTATCTGACTCTTTACTATTTGGATCATAAAATTGAGAACTATATGCTAATACTGCATCCATTTTTATATCTATAAAGTCACTAATATCCACGACAAAATCTGGCTCTGAATTATTCCATTGTAAATAATGATAAACTAATTTAGGTCTCCATTTTTTCTGTGTAAGACCATTTAGTTCAGTTTTAATCTTTTCTAAACCACTTAAAAAGCAGGCGTCAGAAACTAATTTACTTCCTTTTCCATGGTCAACATGTCTATCATTAACTGCATTACACAATACAATTTCGGGTTTATATTTTCGAATTAATTTGATAACTTCTAATTGGTGTTGTTTATCGTTTACAAAAAAACCATCAGCAAATTTTAAATTTTCTCTTAGTGTTACTCCCAAAATTTTTGCAGCTTTTGAAGCTTCAATTTTTCTTAATTCTTTAGATCCACGAGTACCAAGTTCACCTTGAGTAAGGTCTATAATACCAACTTTTTTTCCTAAAGAAACTTCTTTAGCAATTGTGGCCGCAGCACCTAATTCAACATCATCTGGATGAGCTCCAAATGCTAATATATCTAATTTCATAAGTGTACTTTATTTATTTTAAAAAGCGCTTGTTCAATATCTGCTATTAAGTCTTCTGGTTCTTCTATACCCACTGAAAAACGAATTAATCTATCAGATATACCACGATCAAGCCTTTGTTGTTCACTCAAAAGAGCATGGGTGGTTTGAGCAGGACTCAATATTGTACTTTCTACTCCTGCCAAACTCAGTGAAGGCTTAATAAATTGTAATGAATTCTGAAATTCCATAGCATCAATACCCTCAACCAGCTCAAAAGACATCATTGCCCCAAATCCATGCATTTGAGAGGCTGCAATTGCGTGTTTTGGATGACTTTTTAACCCTGGATAATTAACTTTCTCTATCCATTGATTTCCCTCTAAATATTCTGCTAAAACTTGGGCATTTTTTGTTTGCTCTTTAACTCTTAAGTTTAAGGTTTTTAAACTTCTTTCTAACATCCATACAGTAAAATCACTTAAATTTCCTCCAAGATTAATTCCAGTTTCCCAAATTAATTCTATATATTCTTTGGAGGTTGCTACTGCACCTGCTGAGATATCTGAATGCCCTCCCATATATTTAGTTGCAGAATGTATCATAATATCTATTCCAAAATCTGCAGGAGTCTGGTTAATTGGTGAAGCAAATGTATTGTCTATCATAGTAATAATACCCTTCTTTTTTGCCAAATTAGATATAGCCTTTAAATCTGTAATTCCCAATAAGGGATTCGAGGGAGTTTCGATATAAATAATTTTAGTATTTGATTTGAGTAGAGGTTCAAAATCCTCAAACTTGTCAGATTCTGTATAAGTGTACTCTATTCCATATTTTTCGAATTCTTTAGCAATAAAATTATAAGTACCACCATAGATTACTTGCTGAATTAAAACATGATCTCCTTTTTTCAAAAAAGTTAATAAAGTTGTACTAATGGCAGCCATACCAGAACTAAAAATTAAAGCATCTTCTGTGTGTTCTAATGCAGCTATTTTTCTTCGTAATGCTTCTTGATTAGGAGTATTAAAATAACGAGGATATCGTTTGACATCTACTTGATCAAAAGCATATGAGGTAGACATATACATTGGTGAAATAGCCCCTTTAAATTGTTCGTCTTTTACCTCACCAACATGAACACATATAGAATTAACTCCTAGTTTTTTTGAATCTATCATTTTATTATATTATGAAAAACGAATTTACGAAAGAAACCACGAAAAATAAACATAATTATAATCAGCTGTTCTAAACTAAAGAAATCAAACCTAACAATTAATAATTTCAATATCTTCGTATCATGATTTCAGTGGTTATAGTAGGAAGTGGCAATGTAGCCAGGCATTTAATTAAAGCTTTTTTAAAGATTGACAATATCAATCTAAAACAAGTATACACAAGGAATTCAAAGGATTTAGCCCTGCTAAAAAACAGTGTTTCAACTACAAATGATTTATCATTAATAAAACAGGCAGATGTAACAATTATAGCTGTAAGTGATGATGCGATATCCGACATTTCTTCTAAAATTAAAAATTCCCTTGTTGTTCATACATCTGGTAGTGTGGAGATGAATGCCTTAAAAAACCCAAACAATAAAGGTGTATTTTATCTTCTTCAATCTTTTTCCAAGGAAAAAGAAATAAATTTTTCGACTATTCCTATTTGTTTAGAGGCAGAAGAGAATAAAGACCTTTTGAAACTAGAAAAATTAGCATCTTTATTACAAGGAAACGTATATTATCTTTCTTCTCTGCAAAGAAAAAAAATTCATGTTGCAGCTGTTTTTGTGAATAATTTTACAAATCATATGTATACGATTGCACACAAAATTTGTGATGATCACAATGTGCCTTTCAATATTTTACAGCCATTAATTCAAGAAACCTCTCAAAAGATAAAAAACTTATCACCTAAAGAAGCACAAACAGGTCCAGCCATAAGAAATGATGAAGAAACAATAAAAAATCATCTAAATTTGCTAACTGAAACACAGAAAGAACTTTATTTAAAAATTACACAATCTATTCAAAATCATGGAAAAGAGCTATAAACAATACTTATCTCAAATTAATACGTTAATATTCGATGTTGATGGTGTTTTAACTAATGGATTAGTAACAGTTCATCCTAATGGTGAATTAATTCGTCAGATGAATATTAAAGATGGTTACGCGCTTCGTGCAGCAGTTAATGCTGGTTTAAGAATATGTATCATTACAGGAGGAAAGAATGAGGGTGTGAAAATTAGATTAAAAAATTTAGGGATTAAAGATGTGTATATGGGTGCGCATAATAAAATTGAACAATACAATGAGTTTATAGACATGTATAATTTACAGTCCAATAACATATTATACATGGGTGATGATGTGCCAGATTATCCGATTATGAAAATTGTAGGTTTAGCATGTTGTCCTAATGATGCTGCAACTGAAATTCAACAAATATCAAAATATATTTCTGATAAAAAAGGTGGAGAAGGCTGTGTTCGAGATGTTATTGAACAAGTTTTACGCGTTCAAGGAAAATGGGATTCAAACTTTGATGCTAGCTACGATTAAATTTTATTTTTTATTAAATGTATAATTATTTTAAGATTATGAAAAAATATTTGTTACTTATTTACACTTTATTCCTAACAATTTCAGGCTTTTCACAAACAATTTTTGGAAAATGGAATTCTTTTAATGAAGAAACAAATACAATTGAATCTGTTATTGAAGTTTATGAAAAAGACACTAAAGCCTATGCTAAAATAATAGCGATTACTGATGCTAATAGAAGTTCAGCAAAATGCTTAGAGTGTTCTGGAAAAAGAAAAAATGAACCTATTTTAGGGATGAATATTTTAACAGGTTTAAAAAAAGATGGCAATGAATGGTCTGGTGGCAAAATTCTAGACCCAAAAAACGGAAAAGAATATAAGTGTTATATCCAATTGTTAGATGATAACACATTAAAACTAAGAGGATACATAGGGATTTCGATGTTTGGAAGAACTGCTATTTGGAAAAGAGCTAATTAAAAATAGATTTACTTAATATATTCTATTTGATTACATAAGTTGAACAAAATAGTTTTGTTCAAAAGACTATTTTACACCTTCTTCTGAAGCATAGGAACAAATGCAAAATCACCCAGTTCATGTTTCTCAAATTCTTTTGTTGTTTTTCTGTAAAACATTGTCATTATTTGTTTTTTGTCACCTACTGGAATTAACAACTTCCCTCCTACTTTTAGTTGAGCCAATAATGGTTTAGGAACAAAAGGTGCTCCTGCAGTCACAATTATTTTATCGAAAGGTGCTTTTTCTTTAAAACCTTTATATCCATCGCCAAAAATAAATTTCTTGGGCTTATAACCTAACTTAGGTAAAAACAAAGAAGTTTTTTTAAACAATTCATGTTGGCGTTCTATAGTGTAAACTACTGCTCCTAATTCAATTAAAACTGCTGTTTGATATCCTGAACCAGTTCCAATTTCTAGAACACTATCTCCAGGATTAACTGAAAGGTTTTGAGATTGAAATGCTACAGTATAAGGTTGAGAAATTGTTTGTTCTGCAGCTATAGGAAAAGCTTTATCCTGATATGCATGATCTTCAAAAGAGGAGTCTATAAACAAATGTCTAGGAATTGATTTTATAGCAGCTAACACATTCTCGTTTGTAATTCCTTTCTTTTTTAGAATGTTAGCTAACTGATTTCTTAAGCCTAAATGTTTTGAAGTGTCTTTCAATTTTTAACTTTATATAGAGGTCTAAATGTAGAATAATTGATTTAAAATTCCTATAAAATTGTATCTTTGTTAACGGTTTAAAAAAACATCAAAAAAATTACATTTTATGTTAAAAGCAGGAGTATTAGGTGCGGGTCATTTAGGTAAAATTCACCTAAAATTACTACAACAATCCAATAAGTATGATTTGATAGGTTTTTATGACCCTTCCACAGAAAATGCTCTTAAAGTATCCGAAGAGTTTGGATATCGTTCTTTTAATAGCATAGAGGAATTAATTAATGAAGTTGATGTTGTAGATATAGTAACTCCAACACTTTCTCATTTTGAATGTGCAAAACAGGCCATAGAAAATGGATGCCATATTTTTATTGAAAAACCAATTACAAAAACAGTCATAGAAGCAGAAGCTATAAGAACCTTAGCTAGTCAAAAACATGTTATGGGACAAGTTGGCCATGTAGAACGTTTTAATCCAGCTTTTACTGCTGTAAAAAATATGATTGCCAATCCTATGTTTATAGAATGTCATCGTTTAGCTGAATTTAACCCAAGAGGAACTGATGTTCCTGTAGTATTAGACTTAATGATCCATGATATTGATATCATTTTAAGTATAATTGATTCACCTGTAAAAAATGTTCATGCTAGCGGAGTTACTGTTATTTCTGAAACTCCAGATATTGCTAATGCTAGGGTAGAATTTGAAAACGGATGTGTTGCTAATCTAACAGCCAGTAGAATCTCCATGAAAAATATGAGAAAATCTAGATTTTTTCAAAAAGATGCATACATATCAATAGATTTTCTAGAAAAAAAATCTGAAGTTGTGCGAATGAAAGATGTACCTGAACACCCAGATGAATTTGCAATGATTCTCCAAAATGCAGAAGGTGTAAAAAAACAAATATATTTTGACAATCCAGAAATCACACCAAATAATGCTATTTTAGATGAATTAGAATCCTTTGCTGAAGCTATAAATAATAATACAAAACCTATCGTATCTTTAAGCCAAGGAACAAATGCTTTACGATTGGCACAACGAATTATTGATTGTTTTTAGTGAAAATACTTAAACGAAGAATCTAACTATACATATTATTTCAGAAAAAAAATTATACGCATGAAAAACATAGCCGTAATCGGAGCAGGTACAATGGGCAACGGAATTGCACACACCTTTGCTCAATATAATTATAATGTTCAATTAATTGACATCTCTGAGAAATCTCTTAATAATGCCTTAGTTGCTATTAATAAGAATCTTGATAGAATGGTGATTAAAGAGAAAATTACTACAACAGAAAAAGAAAGAACTTTAGCTAATATTACTACCTATACTTCTATAAAAGAAGGAACTCAATATGCTAGTCTAGTCATAGAGGCAGCAACTGAAAATTTAGAATTAAAATTAAAAATCTTCAAAGAATTAGATGATGTTTGCCCTGATGATACCATATTAGCAACAAATACATCCTCTATATCTATAACACAAATTGCAGAAATAACAACAAGACCTGAAAAGGTTATAGGTATGCATTTCATGAATCCTGTACCTGTCATGAAATTAGTTGAAATTATTAGAGGGTATAATACATCTGATGAAGTCACAAAATTTATAGTTGACTTAACAAAAAAAGTAAATAAGGTTCCCGTTGAAGTAAATGATTATCCTGGGTTTGTAGCTAACAGAATATTACTTCCCATGATTAATGAAGCTATTGAAACACTCTTTAACGGAGTTGCTGGAGTAACAGAAATTGATACTGTAATGAAATTAGGGATGGCTCACCCAATGGGTCCACTTCAATTAGCAGATTTTATTGGTTTAGATGTTTGTTTATCTATTTTAGAGGTTATGTATAATGGTTTCAAAAATCCAAAATATGCACCATGTCCACTATTAGTAAATATGGTAAGAGCCGGTAAATTAGGAGTAAAATCTGGTGAAGGTTTTTATGATTATTCCAAGAGTAAAAAATCGGAGAAAATTGCCAAACAGTTTGAATAAATCAATTCTTATTTTTTTCTTATTCTTTTATTCTTTGGTAAATAGTCAAGAAAAAAAAATAAATCCTTCATTACATAAAATTGGTTTTCTTTACAGTAGTGCCAAACAAAATAATATTTTATTTTTTGATAGAGATTATGACTACAAAACTAATGTGTTTAAATTTCAATTATTTTATTCATTAAAAAAATGGGGGAACTGGGATATAAATCTTATCGCACAACCTCAGTATCAAATAGCACAACATCAATTACTAAATGAACAATTTGTTACTCCAGACGAGGAAAATTTCGAATTTTTAAGAGAAAAATTTACTCAAAAAAAAGACATCTCTTTATATGCTTTTGAATTAGGTTTTCAATTAAGAAAAGCTCTAATTAGAAATATCGTCTTTGAGGCTACTTTAGGACTGGGTGCAGGATATATAAGTTTAGAGTCTGAAAGATTAGCAAAGGGCTTTACATTTATTGAAAATTTATCTTTAGGGTTTGCCCATATAAAAAATACATCTGAATTTTTTCTTGCAACTACCGTAGGTCATGTTTCCAACTTTAATATACAAAAACCTAACAGCGGTTATAATATTTTCGGGTTTGAATTGGGATATAGGATTTTTATAAAATAAAAAAAGGGAAATATTAATAAATCCCTTTTTTTATTATCAAAATTATTATTTGTTAGTCTCTTCTAGGATCATCATCAGCTTCATAATCCTTATTTGCTTTATTCCATATCTTTAACTCATCTGTGGATGTAATACCAGATTTAACCATAATATTAACACCATCTGAAATTCCCAACTCTAACTCTCTTTTTTCAAACTCATTATCACCAATTTTAACCTCTACGTAAGGTTTTTCAGTTTTTTTATCAAAACGAAGTAAAGCTTCTTTTATAGATAATACACTGTCTTGTTTTTCCAAAACTATATCGGCATTTGCACTATAATTAGCTCTCACGAAATAGTTGTCATCTAAAGTTATATTCGCTTTAATTTTAAATTGAACAGCACCACCTTCTTCAGTTCCTTTAGGAGCAATGAAATTTAATTTAGCTGGAAACTTTTTTTCTTCTATGGCTCCCAGTGATATCTCGATTTCAGTACCTTTAACTAATCTACTAACCTCTGATTCATCAACTTTACCCTCAAAAATCATTTTACTCATATCAGCTATTGAAGCTATTGTAGTTCCCGCATTAAAATTATTACTTTGAATTACTTGATCTCCTTCTTTTACTGGAATCTCCAATACTGTACCAGATATCTGTGCTCTAATATCAGTATTAGCCAATCCAACACCCGAGGATCCACTTTTAATAATTTTGTAATCATTTTGAGCGTTTACTAAATCTTGTTTGGCTTGTTCAAAAGACAACTCAACTTGTTCAAAAGCAGACGCTGCCAATACACCTTTGTCATATAGCTTTTTATTACGATCAAAAGATATTTTTAAATTTTTAACTCTTAGTTTAATGTTATCTACCCTTCCTTTGGCACTAATCAAAGATTGCTCATTTGGAACAACCCTTACTGTTGCTATTAAGTCTCCTTTTTTTACTTTAGCACCTTCCAGTAAGATAATTTTATCTATAATCCCAGTAATCTGTGGTTTAATTTCAATTTCTTCAAGAGGTATAACTTTTCCTGTAGCAACTGTCTTTTTAACAATAGTTGCTTTAAATGCTTTTTCAGTATCAAAAGTTTTTATGTTTTTTTTGTTTTTACTCCCTAACCATAGAAGAACTCCTGCAAATGTTATGAAAACTATTACTAATATAATTTTTGCTCTTTTACTCATTTTTTTATGTATAAACTCTGATTAATATATCTTTTTTTTATTCATCTCTAAGGGCATCAATTGGTTTTACCAATGTAGCCATATAAGCAGGTATTAAGCCTATTAAAGTTCCAAGAACGATAAGGATTAAAAATGCAAATAATATGATTGGAATATTCACTGTTGGATTAACTAAAGTAGGGTCTGGACCAGAACCTAAAAAATAATCTAACAAAAACAATACGAAACCTCCAAAAATAATACCTAGCATTCCTGCAACAGTTGTTAAAAATACTGATTCAAGAACTACCTGTCTTCTTATTTCTATTGGGGTGGCTCCAATTGCACGCCTAATTCCTATTTCTTTAGTACGCTCTTTAACAGTAATCAAGAGAATATTTCCAATAGCAAATACACCAGCTATAAGAGTAGCTATTCCAACAAACCAAGTTAAAAACTGCATACCTGTTAAAAATCCTGTAACTTTTCCAATTTCAATTGCTAAATTAGCACTACCAAAGGCTTTATTATCTTCGGGATCTACTTTATGAATATTTTTTAAAGTTAAAAGTAAATCTTGCTCCATTTGTAAAATATCAACTCCTTCATTTGCAGTAATCATCATCCAACTAATTCTATTGGCCCTATTGAATACCTGTTGAAAGGTTGTAAATGGTATATATGCGGCTGAGCCATCAAAAGAAATATTCCCGTTTTTGTATACCCCAACAACTTTGTAAGATATATTTCCAATATTAACCATTTCACCAACTGGATCCTCATTTTTATCAAACAATTGTTCGTATATCTCCAATTCAATAACACAAACTTTTGCTTTTAATTTGATGTCATTTTCATTTAAAAAACGCCCATAAACTAAATCCTTTTTTTGAACCTTGTCTAAAACGGGCAAATCCCCTGAAACATTAAAATTTCCTGTTTTAAAACCTCTGGTTATCGCACTATTAGATTGGCTTCTTGGGGCAATAAATTTAATTTCCTTGTATTCTCTTTTTAAGATCTCTACATCATTTGTTGTTAAACGAACTCTTCTTCCTTTTTGAAAACCTTTGAAAGGAAGTTCGGTTCTTTGAGACCAAACAAAAACACTATTGGTAGCAAAATCCCCAAAAATATTTTTAAAATTATTTTCTAAACCTCGAGATGCTCCTAATAAAGTTACTAACAAAAAAATACCCCATAAAACACCTATGATAGTAATCACTGTTCGCGTTTTATTTTTACGGATTCCTCCATAAATTTCTTGCCAAGTATCTGAATCAAATATAAATTTCATATTAATCTGCTCTTAAGGCTACAACAGGTTTAATTTGTGATGCTTTTCTAGCCGGAACCAAAGCAGCTATTAATCCTGAAATAATTAAAACAAAAGTGGCGCCAATTACCAAACCTTGACTGACACTTGGATCTTTAATAAAATAATCTTTTTCTAAACTATTTCCTATTAAACTTAAAATATAGGTTCCTAAAGTTAGACCTAGATATCCAGCTATAGTAGTTATTAATACGGATTCTTGGACTACCATTCCAACGATAGATGAGGGTTTTGCTCCTAACGCTTTTCTTATACCAAATTCTTTTGTTCTTTCTTTGATAACAAATATCATAATATTGCTAATGCCAATTATACCTGCTATTAGAGTACCTGAACCTATAAATACAACTATAAAAAAAAGTGCAATCATAAAAACATCTACCCCTTTTCTACCTTCAGCCATATTCCTTACAGATAAAGCACTTTGATCGTCTGGATGAATATCTAATTTACTTCTCATATCTCTTTCTATAAGATTTCCAAAAGCAATAGCTTCATCAAGATTTAAGTCTTGATTGTAACCAATTCTAATTTGATTTAAATACTCATTATTTCCATATAATTTTTGTGCAGTTGTAACTGGAATATAAGCGATTCTTTCTTCATTATCTCCACCGTCATCAGAAAATATTCCAATGACTTTATAGGATATGCCACCAACATTCAAACGCTTACCCAGTGCCGGTTTTTCTCCAAATAAATCTGCTTTAACTAATCTACCGATTACAATTACTTTAGAGGATTCATTAATATCTAATTGATTTATATATCTACCCTCATCGATTATTGTTTTCTCTAAAAATTGATGATCAGGGTGAACAGCTGTAACACTGTAATTATCTTGTTTATTATCATAAGATATACTGAAATTTTTAAAAATTCTAGCAGTCATCAAATCTATTTTAGAATCATATTTATCAGCTAAATAATCATAATCCGGATTTTTTAATTGAATTCTCCTACCAGACTGCAAACCTTTAAAGGGTTTTGTAGTTTTCCATACTCTAACAACCATTGAGTTTACAGCATCATCTACAAATGCACCCTCAAATGTATTTTTTAGACCACTTACAATTCCAAATAATAGCGTAAATAATAAAATAGCGAAGGCAACTGTAAAACCAGACATTACAGAACGTAATTTATTTTTATTTATGCTTTGAAAAATTTCTCTCCAACGATCTAAATCGAACATAGTTAAACAGTTTTAACAGGCTTTCTTTGAACATTAATGGTATCACTTGTAATAATTCCATCTTTTAAACGAACTATACGCTTGGTTTGATCAGCTACCTCCTCTTCGTGAGTAATCACAAAAACTGTCATTCCTTCATTATTAATATCTTTTAATAAATCCATTACAGAGTCTGTAGTTGTAGAATCTAGTGCTCCTGTTGGCTCATCCGCAAGAACAACCTTAGGTTTTGTTACTAAAGCTCTAGCAATAGCAACTCGTTGCTTCTGTCCTCCGGATAATTCGTTTGGTAAATGAGACGCCCAATCTTTAAGACCAACTTTGTCTAAATAATCTAAAGCTATTTTTTGACGTTCTTTTCTTGAGACCCCTTTATAATATAATGGTAATGAAACATTTTCTAAAGCAGTTTTGTAAGAAATTAAATTGAAGGACTGAAAAACAAAACCCAAAAATTTATTTCTGAGAACCGCTCCTTTTTTTTCATTTAAGTTTTTAATTTCTTGACCATTTAAATAATATTCACCCTCATCATGCTCATCTAATAATCCAACAATGTTTAACAAGGTTGATTTACCTGATCCTGATGAACCCATAATTGATACAAATTCACCTTCTTTAATATGTAGATCTATTCCTTTCAATACATGTAAAGAGTCTTTACCTATTGGATATGACTTGTGAAGGTTTTTAATACGAATCATTAACGTTATTATTTTTTGTTAAAAGTAGCTAATAGGCATTATTACCGCTACTAATTTTATGTTAAAACAACTTATTAGTTGCTTGTAAATATTAATACTCACATAAGACGTTTCTAAAATAAATATGTTACACTAAATTTTAAATTTTAAGCATTATTTTTGCTAAATATGGATAAACTAATAGATACCATTCCTAAAAACAAAAAGTTAATTTTATTTGACGGAGTTTGCAACCTATGCAATGATGCTGTTTTAAATGTAATTAGACAGGATAAAAAAGATATATTTTTATTCACGGCACTTCAATCAAAAACTGGTAAAAATATAATTAACGAGTTGGGAATAAATATTAATAAAATTGATTCTATAATATTATATATCCCTGGAGAAAATTATTTTATAAAATCTGAAGCAGCTTTTAAAATTGCTAATGAATTTCAAGGAGCCTGGAAACTCATTCAGATATTCAAAGTTTTTCCAGTTTTGTTAACTGACTTTTTTTATGATTTTATCGCTAGAAATAGGTACCGTTGGTTTGGTAAGAAGGAAAAATGTATGGTCCCAACCAAAAAATTAAACTCTAAATTTTTACCTTAAATGAAGTTTCCTGAAAAATTAAAGTGTGTAATTTTTGATATGGATGGTGTTATTATAGATTCTGAAGAAATTCATAAAAAAGCATATTATGAGACTTTCGATAGTCTAGGTGTTGATGTTTCTGAAAAACTTTATAAAACTTTGACTGGTTCATCTACTATAAATGCATTTCAGAGGTTGGTAAAACATTTTAATTTAGATAATGATCCTAAAGTATTAGTTCTTCAGAAAAGAAAACGTTATGTCAATTACTTTGAGAATGATCCAACATTATCATTGGTAAATGGAGTAAAGGATTTGATTCAATTTTTTTACAATCAAAACTTAACTCTGGTTTTAGCCTCCTCATCTGCTATGGTAAATATTAACCGTGTTTTTTCTAGATTTGATTTAAATCAATATTTTACATCAAAAATTAGTGGTGCAGACTTAATTGCTTCTAAACCTCATCCAGAAATTTTTGAAAAGGGAGCTATTCTTGGTGGTGTGTCAAAAGAACATTGCATTGTTATTGAGGATTCAGACAATGGGATTAAAGCAGCTAATGATGCAGGAATATTCGCTGTTGGCTATAGAAACCCTTTGGCTACAGATCAAACTCTAGAAAATGCTGATTTAATAATTGAAAATTTTAGTTCATTAAAACATTTAATAAACCAGAATTAAGATACAATCAAACAATAATATTTTAAATCGATTTTAATACCTACTACTAAATGAAGATTTGTAACAGCCAAATTAAGGATATCAGTACCATATTTGAACTTTATAAAATTGCCACTAATTTTCAAAATGATAAATCTATGGTTGCTTGGCCAAATTTTGAAAGAAAACTAGTTAAACAAGAAATTGAGGAAAATAGACAATGGAAACTTATTATTGATGATCAAATTGCTTGTATATGGGCCACCACTGATTCTGACCCTCAAATTTGGGAATCTAAAAATAATGATCCATCAATTTACATTCATAGAATCTCTACCAACCCCAATTTTAGGGGGAGAAGTTTGGTGAAATATATTGTAAAATGGGCTATGGATTATGCGAGAAAGAACAATAAAAAATATATAAGAATGGATACTGTTGGTGAAAATCATGGACTTATATCTCACTACAAGAAATGTGGATTTGACTTTATAGGCTTATCAAAATTAAAAAAAACATCAAATTTACCCTTACATTACAAGAATGCTACAGTAAGCTTATTTCAAATAACTATTTAAAATAGTAGTAAAAAAAACTCAAGTCATACTTGAGTTTTTTTCTTAATTTAATAAATATAAACTTATGGTCTGAATGAAATCTTTCTCATTCTTAAACTTTCGGGTGTAACCTCTAAATATTCGTCAACTTTAATATATTCCATACATTCTTCAAGTGAAAAATCTATCCTAGGTGCTATCTTAACACTATCATCATTTCCAGATGAACGAACATTCGTTAATTTTTTACCTTTAATAAGATTGACTCCCATGTCGGTATCTTTGCTATTCTCACCAACTACTTGTCCAATATATATATCTTGGTTTGGTTCAATAAAAAATCTTCCTCTATCTTGAAGCCTGTCTATTGCATAAGCTGTTGCTTTTCCAGCTGCAGAAGAAACGATAGCTCCTTTTATATCTTCAGAAAACTCACCTTTAAAAGGGCCATATTCTGAAAATCTATGGTTTATGATTGCAGTTCCTGCTGTTGCTGTTAATATCTTATTACGAAGTCCTATTAATCCTCTAGAAGGAATTGAAAACTCTAGATGTTGGAGGTCTCCTTTAGGCTCCATAACCAATAGATCTCCTTTTCGTAATGAAACTAAATTAATAGCTTTAGAAGCTACATCTTCTGGAACATCAATTGATAAGGTTTCATAAGGTTCTGATTTTACTCCATCGATATCTTTGATGATAACTTGTGGTCTTCCTACTTGTAATTCATACCCTTCTCTTCGCATTGTTTCAATCAAAACAGATAAATGAAGAACTCCACGACCAAATACATTAAATTTATCTTCTGAATCTGTAGTGTCTACTCTAAGAGCAAGATTCTTTTCCATCTCTTTAAATAATCGATCACGTAAGTGACGAGAAGTCACATACTTCCCTTCTTTCCCAAAAAATGGAGAATTATTGATGGTAAATAACATACTCATCGTAGGTTGATCTACCTCGATTCTTGGTAATGCCTCCGGGTTTTCTAAATCTGCAATAGTATCACCAATTTCAAAACCTTCAACTCCAGTAATAGCACAGATATCTCCACTTCTTACTTTTGAAGTTTTGGCTTTTCCCATCCCTTCAAAAACATGTAATTCTTTAATTCTAACTTTTTTAGTAGAACCGTCACGTTTACATAACATGTAATCTTTATTCTCCTCAAGATCTCCTCTAAAAACTCGTCCAATTGCTATTCTACCTGTAAAAGAAGAAAAATCTAATGAGGTTATTTGCATCTGAGGGGATCCATCTCTATAAGGAGCCTCAGGTATAGATTCTATAACGGCGTCTAAAAGATCTAAAATATTATCTTTAGGGTCTTGCCAATCTGTACTCATCCATCCATTTTTCGCAGAGCCGTATATTGTTGTAAAATCTAATTGCTCTTCTGTAGCTTCAAGTGCAAACATTAAATCAAATACCTTTTCGTGAACTAAATCTGGAGTACAATTTTCTTTATCAACCTTGTTCACAACTACAATAGGTGTTAATCCTAATTCTAGTGCTTTACCTAATACAAAACGTGTTTGTGGCATCGGTCCTTCGAAAGCGTCAACTAATAATAAAACTCCATCAGCCATTTTTAATACACGTTCAACTTCACCACCAAAATCGGCATGACCAGGAGTGTCAATTACATTAATTTTTACTCCCTTATAATTAACAGATACATTTTTTGATAAAATTGTAATTCCTCTCTCCCTTTCAAGATCATTGTTATCTAATAATAAATCTTTTCGTTCTTTACGATCGTCTAAAATTTTTGCTTGATCTATAATCTTATCGACTAATGTAGTTTTACCATGATCTACGTGGGCTATGATGGCAATATTCCTAATTGATTGCATGCTTACTTTTTTTGAAGTTGCAAAAGTAGTGTTTTACTTTAAGAGATTAGATATATTAGTATTAATTTATTGGCTCTTCATCGTCTCTGAAAGCTGTTGGTAAAATATCAGGGATTAATTTAATTAAAAGAGGTAATAGTAAAGCCCCTCCTGGTAGCATAAATACTGTAAAAGCAGGAATAGCTTTACATATATCTAATAATTGAATTTTAACTTTTTCTTTTTCTGTTTCGGACAATGTAGAGTGCATAGACTTTTTTATTAAACTAACAGCTTCTTTACTTTCTTGAAGTTCTTTGTCTAAGCGCTTTTTATTTTTTTGAAGGAGGTCTTTTATTTCTTCTACAGTGTTCATTATAATTTTCTTCTTACTCTTTCTTCTTTAATAAGATTAAGCTCTCTACTAGTTTGCCCTGCTACAGAGGTATTTTCTTCTGCTCTTCTAATTAAATATGGCATTACATCTCTAACTGGTCCAAAAGGAACATATTTTGCTGTATTGTAGCCTTCTTTAGCTAAATTAAAACTAATGTGATCACTCATACCATATAATTGACCAAACCATAATCGTTGATCAGAGGGGTTAATTTCAAATTGTTTTGCTAAATCTAGTAATAAATAAGAACTCTCTTCATTATGTGTTCCTGCAAAAAGAGCCATTTTATCGTGTTCCATCATAAATTTTATAGCAGCATTAAAATTTTTATCGGTTGCATTTTTATTATTGCAAATAGGTGATGGATAATTATTTTCTTTTGCTCTTTCTCTCTCTTTTTCCATGTATGCTCCTCGAACTATCTTTAATCCTATGTGATAATTTCCTTTTACAGCTTTTTGGTGTAATGCTATTAAATACTCCATCCTATCATGTCTATACATTTGTAATGTATTAAAAATGATAGCTTTGTGTACGTTATACTTTTTCATTAGGCCTTCTACCAAATCATCTGCCGCATCTTGCATCCAACTCTCTTCAGCATCAATTAGGATAGGAACATCATATTTTACTGCTTTATCACATATCTCATGATAACGACTCAATACCGTTAACCACTCACTTTTTTCTTCATTGGAGAGTAATTTTTTTTCTGTTATTTTTTGATATAAAGAAAAGCGACCAACTCCTGTTGGTTTAAAAACCACAAATGGAATTGCATCTTTTTTTTTGGCAAATTCTATATTTTTTAATGTTTTAGCTTTTACAAGATCAAATTGTTCCTCTGTCTCTTTACCCTCTACAGAATAATCTAAAACAGAATAAACACCATTACTATACATCTTTTCTATATTAGGGATACAATCTTCTTCTGTTACCCCTCCACAAAAGTGATCGAATACGGTAGATCGAATGAGACCCTCAACAGGTAAATTAGCCTTTAATGCAAAATTAGTTACTGCTGTACCAATCTTTACCATTGGTTGACTTTGTATTAGTTTAAACAGAAAGAAAGCTCTTTCAAGTTCTGAATCGGACTTTAATGAAAAAGCAATTTGAGTATTATTAAAGAGTTTCATTAATTATAAATATGTGTAAACAAAGATAACCACCTAACTTAAATTATTCAATATTTTGTAGTTTATTTGTAGTAGAAATATATTAAGAATATGAAATCTATAAAAGCGGCAACTTACTTTGTTCATTTTAAAAATAAAGGGTATGAAGAATTAAATTCTCTACTCAAAAAGAAAGATTATTCTTCAATTTTTATTTTAGTTGATGAAAACACTTTAGAGCATTGTTATCCCTCGTTTATTGAAACATTAGAGACAAAAAAAAGAATAGAAGTTATTGAAATTGAATCTGGAGAGATTTATAAAAATTTAGATACTTGTGATGGGGTTTGGAATGCACTAACAGAGCTAAATGCAGATAGAAGTAGTTTATTAATTACTCTAGGTGGTGGCGTAATCACAGATTTAGGTGGTTTTGTAGCTTCTACATTTAAAAGGGGTATTGATTTTGTTAATATTCCTACAACATTATTAAGTATGGTTGATGCCTCAGTTGGTGGAAAAACTGGTGTAGACTTAGGAAGTCTAAAAAACCAAATAGGTTTATTTGCAAACCCTGAAATTGTAATTATAGATAAAAACTATTTGGCTACACTTCAAGAAAGAGAGATTCGTTCTGGAATAGCTGAAATAATTAAATATAGTCTAACTTATGATATTAAATTATTGGAATTGATAAAAAACTTTGACCTATCAAATATTGATTACCTAATTCACAAATCGATAGAAATTAAAAATCAAATAGTTTTAAAAGATCCTAAAGAAAATGGATTGCGTAAAGTTTTAAATTATGGCCACACTCTAGGTCACGCAATAGAATCATACTTCTTAGAATCTGAGGATAAAAAAAATTTAAGTCATGGAGAGGCCATAGCTATAGGAATGGTTTGTGAAACTTACTTATCTCACAAAGTTTTAAGTTTTCCTTATGAAAAATTGAAAAGTGTTAAAGACTTAATAGAAAATATATATCCTAAGGTTAGGATTCAAAAAGATGATTTAAACAGTATATTTAACTTATTAAAACACGATAAGAAAAATAGTAACGGACAGGTAAATTTTGTTTTATTGAATGATTTTGAGGATTTTAAACTTGATTGTAAAATAACAAATAGATTGTTAGAAGAAAGCGTTCAATTTTATAATTCTTAGAGTACTTTTTCTAGAACAGAACTATAAATATTTTCGTAAACAGGCAATATATTTTCTAAACTAAACTGTTTTGTGTGATCTTTAGCATTTAATTTAAAACGTAATAAGGTAGAATCATCTTTTAAAATACTTATAGCATTTCTTGCCATATCCTCAATATCACCTAAATTACTTAGATACCCAGTTATCCCATGAACATTTACCTCAGGTAATCCACCCGTATTTGTAGATATAACAGCTGTTTTAGCTGCCATGGCTTCAAGAGCAGACAATCCAAAGCTTTCACTTTTAGAGGGCAGTAAAAAAATATCTGTGTAACATAGTATTTTTGCTATTTCATTACTATTTCCTAAAAAAATCACACTATCTGAAATTCCTAACTTTTTTACCAATAACTCTGCTTTTCTTTTTTCAGGCCCCTCACCTACCATTAAAAGTTTAGCTGAAACCTCTTTATTAACCGCATAGAATATTCTAATGACATCTTCTATACGTTTTACAGGTCTAAAATTTGAAATATGTGTTAAAATTCGTTCATCAGGTTTTGCTACTGCTATTCTTTGACATTCATTCAGAGATTCTCGATCATATTTATCTGTATCTATAAAATTATGAACTACTTTAATTTCATTATTAATTTTGAAGAGCCTCATGGTGTCTTGTCTTAAACTTTCAGAAACTGAAGTTACCACATCAGAATTATTTATACTAAATTCTACAGCCGTCTTGTAAGTTGGGTGACTTCCTACCAGAGTAATATCGGTTCCGTGGAGAGTAGTTACCACTTTAATGTCTATACCCTTTTCTTTAAGCATCATCTTGGCCATGTAAGCAGCATAGGCATGAGGAATTGCATAATGAACATGAAGTATCTCTAATTTGTATTTTGACACAACCTCTACTAACTTAGTAGATAATGCTAGTTCGTATGGTTGGTATTGAAATAATGGATATTCTTCAATTAAAACCTCGTGAAAATGTAAATCATGAGAAATAAAATCTAATCGAACAGGTTGATTGTAGGTTACAAAATGAACTTCATGTCCTTTGTTAGCTAGAGCCATTCCTAATTCTGTGGCTAGTACACCACTACCCCCAAATGTTGGATAACATACAATACCTATTCGCATTTCATATAATTTTTACTACGAGGGTAAAGATAGTTTTTTACATTCTTTGAATTCTAAATAAAAACATAAAAAAGCAATGTTACGAGATAAAAAAACCTATTGAATATCAATAGGTTTTTATTTATTTTGGAAATTATAGTTAGTAATCTCCAAGTGTTACTGGATTTTGATTTAGTGCATCAGCCAACTGATCATCATTGGGTGCTTTTCCGTGCCATGCATGAGTGTGCATCATAAAATCTATACCATTACCCATTTCTGTATGCAATAATATACAAACTGGTTTACCTTTTCCAGTTTTAGATTTTGCTGCAGATAATCCATTAATAATAGCCTCGATATCATTTCCGTTTTTTACTTCAATAACTTCCCAGCCAAAAGCTTCAAATTTTGCTCTTATACTTCCCATGGGTAAAACATCATCTGTTGCTCCGTCAATTTGTTTTCCGTTAAGGTCTATTGTAGAAATTATATTGTCAATTTTTTTTGCTGAGGCATACATAGCAGATTCCCAGATTTGGCCTTCTTGAAGTTCACCATCACCATGTAAAGTATAAATAATTTTATTGTCACCATTTAATTTTTTCGCCTCAGCTGCACCTAGGGCTACAGACATTCCTTGACCTAAAGATCCAGAGGCTACTCGAATTCCTGGTAACCCCTCGTGAGTAGTTGGATGCCCTTGTAACCTTGTATTCATTTTTCTAAAGGTAGCTAATTCCTCAACCGGGAAAAAACCACTTCGAGCGAGCACACTGTAATAAACCGGTGAAATATGACCATTAGATAAGAAAAAAAGATTTTCATTTTCTCCATTCATTTTAAAATCAGTGGAGTAATCCAATACCTCTTGATAAAGAACAGTAAAAAACTCAGCGCAACCAAGAGAACCACCGGGATGTCCTGAGTTTACAGCGTGAACCATTCTTAAAATATCTCTCCTAACTTGTTGTGTAAAATCTTGTAATTCCTGTGTAGTAGCCATTAATTTATGTTTAAAAACAAAAGTAATTTTTTAAAAAACAATTGACAAGGTTTATTTTGACACAAAATTAACAAGGTTATTAACTATGTCTTTTGTTTTTTCTTTTTTGCTGCAGGAAATAAAACATTATTAAGTATTAAACGATATCCTGGAGATGATGGATGTAGGTCTAATTCTGTTTTAGGATCTCCTACTCTATGAGTATAATCTTCAGGATCATGACCACCATAAAAAGTAAACATTCCTTTTCCTTTTGTACCATGAATGTATTTTGCCTCTTTATTAGTTCTATTTTCTCCCATCACTAAAACATTTGATTTAATTGTGCTCCTATCAAAAGAAGTGGTTTGCCCCATAAAACCCTTAACTAATTGTGTGTGATTTTGAGTAAGCATAGTAGGAATTGGATCCCATTTTGCTGAAAACTCAATTAATGAAAAATAATCTGATGTTTTTGGAATTGAACGCTTTCGAGTCATATCTATTGATGAAAACTCATAAGTAATTGGATTTCTAATTAAGTTAAAATCTTTAAATGCAAATGTTTTATCAAAATTAATTTTAGTTTGATAATTACTCTCTGATGGGTCTCCATCAAACATAGATTCTACAATATCTACTCCTTCAGCTGCCAGAGCGATATCAAAACTATCTGTAGCAGAACACATGGCAAACATAAATCCACCACTCATGACATAATCCCTTAGTTTAAGACCAACAGCTAATTTAAGTTGAGACACCTTATCATAACCTAAGCTTTTGGCAGATTTTTCTGCTCTTATTTTACCATTTACATACCATGGAGCTGTTCTGAAGGCCCCATAAAATCTACCATATTGCCCCGTAAAATCTTCATGATGAAGATGAACCCATTCGTATAATAACAATTCATCGTTTAAAACTTCTTGATCATAAACAACATCAAATGGAATTTCAGCATAAGTTAACACCATAGTAACTGCGTCATCCCAAGGCATTTTATCTTTGGGTGAATAGACTGCAATTTTTGGAGCTTTTTCTAAAGTTACTGCTTCTTGATTTTTAGATGGGGAGGAAATATCTTGTAAAATTAATTCAGCTTTTGTATCGGAAATTAATTCGTAAGAAACTCCACGAATCTTACATTCAGTTTCAATTAAAGTATTGTTTTCAATAAGAAAGGCACCACCATCATAATTTAATAACCATTTAGCTTTTAATCCTGATTGTAATGAAAAATAAACAATTCCATAGGCCTTAAGATGATTCTTTTGTGTCTCATTATTCATTGGAATATAAACAAATGAAGCCCAAATTGAATTTGAGACTATTAAAAATACAAAAGTTAAAGCAAAATTTTTCAATATAAATTCCTGTTGATATGATTATAATTTATATTTGTTTAACCATGCTAAAGTATGAGCTACTTTACTTATTAAATTACTTGGTTTTCTTGCAATTCCATGAGATGCCTCAGGAATCTCAACGAGTACAGTTTCAATTTTCCTTAACTTCAAAGCATGATATAATTGCTTTGCCTCACTTGGTGGAGTTCTTAAATCATTCATCCCTACCATTACCATTGTTGGAGTATTAATATTCCCAACCAAAGATAAAGGTGAAAACTTCCAATACGTATCAAAATTTTCCCACGGCTGGCCAGGATATCGAGAATTTGCATAACCAAAGTAGTTATCTGCTACTAAAGTTTTACTTATCCAATTCATTACAGGTTTAACAACAACAGCGGCTTTGAAACGATTATTTTTACCAATCATCCAAGCAGTCATAATGCCACCTGCACTTCCTCCAGTAACAAATAGTTTTTGGGGATCTACAACACCTTTGTCAACAAGGAAATCTACTCCATCCATGACATCATTGTAATCTTGTCCAGGATAGTTGTTATACAATAAATTTGCAAATTCTTCACCATAACTTGTACTTCCCCTTGGATTTGGATAAAATACCACAAAACCATCTGCAGCATACAGTTGAATTTCAGCTGTAAAACGATCTCCATAATTTAATATTGGCCCACCATGATTTTCAACCAATAATGGATATTTAATTGAAGGATCATAAAATGGTGGTTTCACAATCCACCCTTGAACTTTTCTTCCATCATAGGAAGAGGTATACCAAACTTCTTCTGTTTTCCCAAGTACTCTATGTGCTAAAACATCTTCATTTAAATTTGTAATTAGTTTTGGTGAATCACCATTTTTGATAATAGCAAGTTCCGAAGGGTATTCGGGCCTTGTATGTGTAAAAGCTACAGTTCCATCATTAGCAACAGAATATGATCCTGAAGCATATGGTCTTCCAATAGTTGTACCCCCTAAATTATCTGAAAGTTTAGTTATTTTTCCGTTTAGAGTGATATAAGCAACTTTTGAATTTCCTTTTTCATCGTATGTGCAATAAAGGCCTTTTCCAGCTGTATCCCAGGAAATATTTGAAATACTATTATCAAATTTTTTAGAAATAATCATTCTTTTTTCACCAGTAGAATCTATTAAATATAAAACTCGGTTTTGGTGAGCCTGTTGTTTGTCTTTATAACCTAAAAAAGCAATTTTTTTTCCATTTGGAGAAACTTTAGGTGAAAAATCAGGGCCATTTTGATTGGTTAGCTGTGTAATTTTTTTTGAATTAATATCTACATTATAAATTTCACTATTTCTAAAATCGTACTCCCAATTTTTTATTCGATTCGCTGAAAAATAAATCGAATTACTATCTGGTGAAAAAGAC
>Ga0233394_1000010_pt1 | contig 65575 bp, 63 predicted proteins | sample 24DmetaG_FD_190481 | JGI IMG/M metagenome (GOLD analysis project Ga0233394, IMG submission 190481) | Seawater microbial communities from Monterey Bay, California, United States - 24D | ecosystem: Environmental > Aquatic > Marine > Coastal | place: USA: California | collected 2016-11-02 | reverse complement strand
TATAATAATGTTTTGATTTTTTATTTTTCATAAATTTTAATTTCACTTACGTCATTAAGCTTATATTTCTTATCAGTTTTCAAAGAAATCAATTTTTCTCCGATTTGTTTGATAGAATCTTTTATTTCGAGGTTATTTTTTAACTTCAAGGAAACTCTAACTTGTGCAGAGGAAAATAAACTTGAGAGCAGAAAAATTAATAGTATAATTTTTTTCATGAATTTTGTTGTATGAAATTGATACTCTTCATAACAATTTCTTCATTTCTTAATATTTTTGTGTGTCCTAACTTATTTGTAATTAATAAACTTCCCTTTTTTAAATTTTTACGAATTTCATAAGCACAATTTACAGGTACATCTCCATCAGTTTTATCATGAATCACTAGTACAGGAATATTAATTTTTTTTGCAACAGTACTACTTGAAGAATCATCAACTTTAATTTTCCATTTTTTCTCTAATCTAGATTGTATTAATTGTGCTGATTTTTTTTTCAAATTCAGATTTTTAGAGAAATTTAAGATGATATCAGATATCTTATCACCAGATCCAATAGCAACTAATGACTTAATAGTTAAAAACTCAGAGGTGGCTATATATAAGCTAGTAGCTCCGAAAGAATGCCCAATTGCAGCTTCAAATGGTCCATATGTTGTGTTTATGTTCTTGATTGTTTCTAGAAATTCAGGCATCATTGTAGTTTTTCCAGAGGATCTCCCATGGGCAGGCCCATCAAACGAAATAACCATATATCCATTTTCTAATAATTTATCAGCAAAAGCATATAATTGAGTGCTTCTACCACACCAACCATGAACTAATAACACTTTTTTTCTAGAGTACCCATATGATAAAATTTCAATTTCTTTATTGATGCTGTTTATGAATAGACGCTTTTTCTGAGCGCTCTTCAACATGTATTGTTCTCTTTTTGGAATCGGATATTTTATGGGAGTTACAAAAAGCATCAATCCAAATAAACTTGATAACCTACTTGAAATCAATTCTAAGGTTTTTGCTAAATACCTAATGGGTTTAGGAATAACAATACTGGGTATTAATATTTTTCTATTTTCTAAGAGTTTCAATAATGTTTTTTGTGGTGTAATTTATTTAAATTTTAAACCAAATAAATACTTAAGTTGTTTCACAAAAATATAGAAATCTAGTTTATCATTTTGTAGAATAGCTTATATATTAAAAAATTATGAAAAATTTAGGGTTACCTAAATTTAAGTATATTGCAGATATAATTTAAGATGATATAAAAAACCACCAAAAATTAAAAGTATTGTTTAGCTTTTAATATAATATTTTAAATCGCAATTTACATGTTAAAAAAAGGAGACAAAAAGCTTATCAATGCCTGGGCATTTTATGATTGGGCAAACTCAGTTTATTCTTTGGTTATTGGAACCGCAGTGTTTCCCTTATACTATTCAAACATTACCGAAGGTGCTACAGTTTCTTTTTTGGGAACAACATGGGAACATCCAGACACATTGTACTCTTACGCTTTGTCTTTTTCATTCTTAGTGGTGGCTTTTATGTCACCAATTCTTTCAGCAATTGCAGATTATACTGGGAATAAAAAACGTTTTCTTCAAATTTTTTGTTGGATAGGATCTCTATCGGTGATGTCTTTGTATTTTTTTGACGGAATTGATACTGTTTGGATAGGTATTGTTTTTACTATTCTTGCAAGTATTGGTTTTTGGTCTAGTATCGTTTTTTATAATGCTTATCTTCCAGAGGTTGCTTTTCCTGAAGATCAAGACAGGGTGAGTGCAAAAGGATTTATTTTAGGATATTTAGGTTCAATTATTTTATTAGTTATAAACTTAGGAATGATATTGAAACCAGAATTATTAGGGATTACTTCTGGCACTGCATCACAAATATCATTTGTAATGGTTGGTTTATGGTGGTTGGGTTTTGCACAAATCACTTTTAGAAGACTACCCAATAATATTTTTGATAAAAAACCTGAAAAAGATTATATATGGAAAGGATTTAAAGAGTTAAAAATTGTTGGAAATGAAATTAAAAATTATCCAACATTAAAAAGATTTCTTTATGCTTTCTTTTCTTTAAGTGTTGGAGTTCAAACTATCATATTATTAGCTACAATATTTGGTTCAACTGAATTAGGACTTGGAACAGTTAATTTAATCATTACAGTTTTATTAATTCAAATAGTTGCTATTTTTGGTGCTTGGTTTTTTTCTAATCTTTCTGAACGTTATGGGAATTTTAAAGCATTAAAAGTTACAGTTTTAATTTGGGTGCTTGTATGTTTAGCAGCATTCAATCTGCATAAAAATCTACCAAATGTAGATATTCTTTTTTATGGATTAGGTGGAGTCTTGGGTTTAGTTTTGGGAGCTATTCAATCTTTAAGTCGTTCAACATACTCTAAATTATTACCAGAAACAGAAGATCATGCTACTTACTTTAGTTTTTATGATGTTACTGAAAAAATTGCCATAGTTTTGGGGACATTTGTTTATGGTTTATTGTATGCTTTAACAGATTCCATGCAATGGAGTGTGTTATGTTTAGCAATATTTTTCATTATATCTTTTATACTTCTAAACTCACTGAAGGCAACAAAGTTTGTGAAATAACTTCACAAAATTTTTTATGATAATAAAAAAACGCCACAGAAACTGCAGCGTTTTTAAAAATTATGTTTTTATATTATTGTACTACAACACTTTGAAAAGTTATGTTAAAATCTTCTTCTCCTCCTGTAGTAGTTCCGAATTGATTAGAATCATCTGCACTGTCTGGTTCATGAACTAAAATAATTTGAATATTTCCAGTACCTGCAGCTCCTGTTGTCCAAGTTGTAGAAACTCCTAAGCGACTTCCATTAGCTCCAGAAAGATCACTTGCATCTCTCATCATACTCATACCTAGTGTGTTATTATATTTAAAAAAATGTTCATCTCCCTCAGGGATAACATCATCGTTTAAAACATCATCTACATCATTGGGATCACTTTCATTAGTTATGTTTAAATCTAATGAATACGATTGTCCTGCTGTAAATGTACCATTTATACTATTTGTAAACGCTCCTTCTTGTCCATCAGGTGCAATATTTTTCATTACCACTACATCTGCTGAATTAGCTGTATTGGTAAAGGTTAACGTTACATTAGTAATTAATTCTACTTCGTTAACCGGTTCCGGATCATCATCATTGTTACATGATGTAATTAATGTTAGGCAAAAGATTGCCATGATAAAAAGTTTAGTAGTTTTCATAAAATTTAAATTTAAATAATTAGTTTTCATTGTTTTAGTATTTAGTTTTTTAGTATTCATAATTGTTGTTAATTAATAATTTAGTTTTAATTGTAAAGTGATATTTCTTCCTAATTCATCAGCAAAATATCGTAAGCTATTTAAATAATTTCTGTAGGATGTATCAAAGACGTTATTTACACTTAACCCAATATTTAAGTTTATTTTTTTGTTCATTTTAAGGGTGAATTCACTGTAAAAATGTATGAGATGATATCCTTTTGGAGGAGAGCTTATATCAATTTCAAATCGCTCTCCTGTGAATTGATCCAATACTTCGTAATTAAAGTTTGGAAATTCTTTTTGTTCAAAAAATAATTCAGATTTTAAACTCGCAGAAAAGTTTAACCAACCTTCATTTTTATAAATGATTTGATTATTAGAATTGAAGGCAGGGATATTAATTAGAGGTAAATCGGTCTCTATGTCATAACCTTTAATAAAAGATGATTTGTTTTGCCATTCTAAATTTTTTGTTATTAAAAAATTTAAATTCGTATCAATACCAAATAATTCTGCATTGGTTTGTTTATATAACCAAAGACCAAAAGCACCTCTATTATCTAAGTTGTCTTCAAAAGGTCTTAGGTATATAAAATCATTGATTCTATTGTAAAACACTTCGACTAAAAGGTTAAATCTAGAATTATTGTAAGAATATGATGAAGCAATTCTATTAGCAATCTCTTTATTGAACTTTATATCTCCGATTTCTATTCTTGCTAAGGCATGGTGTAAACCATCACTAAATAACTCAGAGGCATTTGGAGGTCTACTTGCCAAACTATAATTTATAATTATCTCGTTATTTTCGTCTATGGTATACTTTCCACCTGCAGAGGCTGAAATATTATGATAATCAAATTTTGGATTAGTTAAATATTGAGTTGGGAATTCATCAATAATAATATCTGAAAAAATTTCATCATAACCACTTTCTTGCCATCGTGATTTTAAATAAAACTTTTTAGCATCTATTCTGCTAAAATCATAACGAATACCTGCATCAATACTTAAATCGTCATTAATTTGCCAATCTGATGTAGTGTATATTCCCCAATCATATTTATCATAATCTGGAATTAAACGTCTTACACCTGTATCAGGATTTGCAAAATTATTCTGATAACGTCCAAGGATCCCGAAATTTAATCGTTGCTCTAAATTAGAATCTAAACTTACATCCGCTAAAATAGTATGTGTCTGTAATTTTAAATCTACAGCAGGAATGTTTCTTCGGTCTCCAATTCTAACATCAAATTCTTTTCGTCTGTTGTTTTGAAAATCGTATTGTAAATTAATTTTACCAAAATTTTGAAAACGTTTGTAATAATTAGCTTTTAACAAATGATGTTTAATGTCTTGTTTAGGGACATTTATAGTATTACTAAAGTCTTCGATTACAATAGGTTGGTTAGAATTTATAGCACGTCTAAAATCAAAAAGATTACCAATGTGTGATGTTCTTAAAATACCAATTTCATTATTTAGATAACTGTAATAAAATTCAAAGCCGGTCTCAAATTTATTTTTACCAAATCGGATCGCAGTGCTCTTAGACTCTAATCCTGTATTTGTTAAATTGTAATTAGGTGCTTTGAAATCGCCATTTCTTTTATAAGAAGCTTGAATATTTGCAAACCAACCGGTACTATAATTCTTATTTATGTTAGAGCTAATATTATAGCCACGTCCATTACTTTGTCCTCCAATAATAGTTTTGCCAAAAAGTGTATCTTTTGAAATGATTCTACTTGGTTTAAGAATAATCACACCCCCAACTGCATCTCCACCATATTGTAACACTCCAGAACCCTTAATTACTGATATTTGATTTATACTATTGATGTCTATATTAGGTGCATGATCTATACCCCATTCTTGATCTTGTAAACGAACATTATTAGATAAAATCAAAACTCTACTACTATGTAAACCATTGATTACAGGCTTTACAATAGTGTTCCCTGTATTAATAGAAGATACACCAGGGATTTCTTTAATCACATCTCCCAAATTTAAAGCGCTGTAACGTTCTAAAACATCATTATTAATAATAGATTCTTGGGCAGTCTGAGTTTTCTTATCTACTTGGGCATTAATATTCACCTCATTCAATTCTTCAATATGATGTTCAAGTTGAATATTTACAAATGATTTTTTATCAAGATCAATAGAAATTACCTCAGAATTACAAGAAATATGAGAGACAATAATCTTAAATTTTGATATACAAATATTCTTCACTATGAAATCACCTTTACTATCGGTAATTGAATAGATTTCAGAATCTTGAATTTTTATGGATGCTCCTTCTATAGGAGACCCATTGTGAAAATCCTTAATATTTCCTCTAAGAGTAAGTATACAGTTTTGACTTAAAATTATACTGGTAAAGCATAACAACAAGTAAGTCAAATAATATTTTTTTGGCATTAGCTTTGGTTTTTTAACTTTTATGTGGTTCTATGAAAAGTTAAAAAAAGGCGGGCCTCTTAAAGAGAATAATAATTCTTGATGTTTTAAAAGAAATTGATAATCTTTTGTGTTTTTAAAATTTATTCCCTGATCTACAAGAGTAAAAATTTTGTTTGGAATGATAGCAAACGTTTTAATTTGTAAATGACAAAACTTACATTTAAAATCATTTTGATGGAAGTGGTTCTCTGTCTTAGAGGTACATAGGGTAATTTCATGAACTTCAAAAGCATGAACAAGTTCAATACTAGTAGGAAGAACTAGAAATAAAATTAATAATATGACGCTATATTTCCTGTTTTTTTCTATGATTTCTTTTTTTTACGAATTTTCATATTTAATATCTCAACACCCAAGGAGAAAGCTATAGCAAAATACAAATATCCTTTTGGAATAACCCCTACAGATTTTTTAAAAATCTCTAAATGAGATAAATGCGCTCCTTCTGCGATTAACATAAAACCAATTAGTATCAAGAAAGAGAGGGCTAGCATTTGAATTGTTGGGTTATTATTCACAAATGTACTAACAGTATTTGCAAAAACCATCATTATTATCATAGAAATTATTACAGCTATTACCATAATTTGTAGCGCACCATCAACACCATTGGTCATACCAACAGCAGTAAGAATAGAATCAAAAGAGAAAACAATATCAATTAAAATTATTTGTATGATAATGTTAGTAAAAGTGCTGTTCTTCTTTGGTATTTTAGCATTATCATTAATTGAAGTTTGTTCCATTTTATGATGAATTTCTCTTGTGCTTTTGTACAATAAGAATAATCCTCCAAGAAATAGAATTAAGCTTTGTCCAGTAAACCCAGCATTAAACCATGAGGTATGTATAGACCAGAAAGGTTCTTTTAATGCAATTAAATAAGAGACACTAAAAAGCAACAATATCCTTGTAATCATTGCTAAGGATAAGCCTATTAATGTAGCTTTCTTTTGTTGATTTATAGGTAATTTATTAGCAGAAATTGAGATAAATATAATATTATCTATACCTAAAATTATTTCTAAAAATGTTAGCGTTAAAAGTGCTACCCAGGTATCTATTTGAAAAAATAATTCCATAAATTATTCTATTATATACACAGTGCCTTTTTGTTTAAATTCTGAAAATCCAATTTTTGCAGTAAAATCATAGGAATTTTTGGTGATTTTATTTATTTGTACAAAAATAGGATCCTTGTCCAATTCGGTTTTTGGAGACTTCATTTTTAAAGTGTAAAAAAAGTTATTTTTCCATTTTATATAAAGCGTATCAATAACTTTATTCTCTTTTTTAAAAACACCTGAATCCGTTGATATTTCAGTGTATTTTATGTATTCTTCAATTTGAAGACTATCAATTCTTTTTACAGTAGTTTTACTATACCCTTTGACGGCTGGAATTTCAAATATACCCAACTTAAACCTTTCAGCATCATTATTATTATCAGAATTACATGATAATAGCAACAAAACTAAAAATAAGATAGTGTAAATGGATGAGATTTTATAGAAATGCTTATTCTTCATTAAATTCCAGTATAATTTGAGGGTGTTATTAATTTTAATTCTTTTTTAATTTTATCAGATACATCTAAATTTTCGATAAAATTACCAATAGAAACTTGATTTATACTTTCATTGGTTCTTGTTAGGCCTTTGAGAGCTTCATAAGGATTTGGATAGCCTTCACGCCTTAAAATTGTTTGAATTGCCTCAGCAACCACTGCCCAGTTATTATCTAATTCTTCTTGAAATTTACTTTCATTTAATAATAACTTATGTAAACCTTTTAATGTTGAAGCAAATGCAATCAAAGTATGACCAAATGGGACACCTACATTTCTCAAAACAGTACTATCCGTTAAATCACGTTGCATTCTAGATACAGGAAGCTTTCTAGAGAGATGTTCAAAAATTGCATTTGCAATTCCTAAATTACCTTCAGAATTTTCAAAATCTATTGGATTTACTTTATGAGGCATTGCAGACGAACCTATTTCTCCTTTTTTAATCTTTTGCTTAAAGTAATCCATTGCCACGTATGTCCAAATATCTCTATCTAAATCAATTAGTATGGTGTTAATTCTTTTTAATCCATCAAATAAAGAGGCCATATGGTCATAATGTTCAATTTGAGTTGTTGGGAAAGAGTGATGCAAACCTAATTTGTTGTTCACAAAATTAGCTCCGAACCCTTGCCAATCAATTGATGGATAGGCAACTTTGTGTGCATTGAAGTTCCCAGTAGCACCTCCAAATTTAGCAGCATTGGGTATTTGATTGATAAACTTTAATTGTTCTTCTATCCTTACAATAAATACTTGAATTTCTTTTCCTAGTCGAGTAGGTGAAGCTGGTTGTCCATGAGTTCTTGCCAACATTGAAATCTCAGCCCATTCTTCTGAAAGACTTTTAAGTTTATTTAGAACCTTCGTTAATTCTAAAGAATAAACTTCATTAATAGCATCTTTTATTGATAATGGTATTGCTGTATTATTTATATCTTGAGATGTTAATCCAAAGTGAATAAATTCTTTGTATTGTTGTAAGCCTAAAAGGTCAAATTTTTCCTTGATAAAATATTCAACAGCTTTAACATCGTGGTTAGTTACTTTCTCAATGTCTTTAATCTTTTGAGCATCTTCTGAAGAAAAATCCGAATAAACTTTTTTTAGTTCTGGGAAAATCTTTTTATCAAAACCACGAAGTTGTGGAAGTGGGATTTCACATAATGAAATAAAATATTCTATTTCAACCAAAACCCTGTATTTTATTAATGCTTCTTCCGAAAAATAATTCGATAATTGAGCTATTTTATTTCGATATCTACCATCAATAGGGGAAATGGCATTTAATTGAGTTAAATTCATTTTTCGTCGTTGAGTTCAAAAAAAACAAAAATACTCAATTACTTAGATTTACTGTGTCCTTTTTTAATGTTTTTAATTATTATTCTATCTAAGATTTAATTATGAAAGAATAATGTAAACAACTAATTGTACTACAATTGCTTAATTTACAATTACTTTAAACCCACCTATTTAAAAAATCAGATTCGAAGAAAAAAATCAATTCAGTATATTTACTTTATGAAGTATTACAAGCTCCTAAATATTACAACATTCAGTGTAGTCATCTTTTTTATTTCATCTTATTTTGGTCTTAGTGAAATAAACGCTCAAAATATTAATCAGTTTACAAAAGATAATAAAAGAACAGGGGTTTGGAAAAAATACTATTCTAATAATCGTATTCGTTATGTAGGATCGTTTATTAACGGAAAAGAGGTGGGTATTTTTAAATATTATGATATTACAACCTCTAGACATCCAGTAATCATAAAAGAATTTTCTTCAATTTCAGATACTGCAAAAGTTAGTTATTATAATTTAGATGGTAAATTAAGGACCAAAGGAACTATGATAGATAAAAATAGAATAGGGAAGTGGGTTTATTTTTTCCCTAATGGTGCTATATTTTCTGAGGAGTTTTATAATAATGGAAAATTGGAAGGTAAATTGAAAAATTATTATAAAAATGGAAATATTTTAGAAATTACTGAATATGCTAATGGAATGAAAAACGGTGTCTCTAAAAAATTTTCAGACCAAGAAGTTTTAATTGAAAAAGTTAATTACAAGAATGATATTCTCCATGGAAAAGGCATGTATTTTGAATTAAATGGAGATTTAAAAGAGGAAGGCAATTATAGTGAAGGTAAAAGAATAGGGAAATGGGAATTCTATATTGGAGGAAAAAAAGTATCCAAAAAAGAAAAAAAAGAAGTCAATAAATTCAATAAAAATTCGATAAACAACAACTGATTTAATTTTCTTGGCTATTACACAAACTATATACTTATTTTCTAAATAAATTTAAACAGCATTTTTGTAGATTTGTCTACGATTTAGATTTTATTTCATGAAACGAGTAATAGTAGGGCTTTCTGGCGGTGTAGATAGTAGTGTTACTGCTTATTTATTAAAAGAACAAGGGTACGATGTTATTGGTCTTTTTATGAAAAACTGGCATGATGATTCTGTTACAATCTCAAACGAATGTCCTTGGCTAGAAGATAGCAACGATGCTTTAATTGTTGCCGAAAAATTAGGAATTCCTTTTCAAGTAGTCGATTTAAGTGAGCAATACAAAGAACGTATTGTTGATTATATGTTCGATGAATACGAAAAAGGGAGAACTCCAAATCCTGATATTTTGTGCAATAGAGAAATAAAATTTGATGTTTTTATGGATATTGCTATAGATTTAGGAGCAGATTTTGTTGCTACAGGTCATTATTGTAGAAAAGAGGAAGAAATTATCGATAACAAACCTATTTATAAACTATTAGCAGGAAAAGATATTAATAAAGATCAATCTTATTTTTTGTGTCAATTATCTCAAGATCAGTTATCTAAAGCCCTTTTTCCCATTGGAGAATTGACAAAACCAGCAGTAAGAGAAATAGCAAAAAAAGCAGATTTAATTACAGCAGAGAAAAAAGATTCTCAAGGTTTATGTTTTATAGGTAAAGTTCGTTTACCAGAATTTTTACAACAAAAACTTCGGTCAAAAGAGGGAGAAATCGTAAAAGTTTCTGATACAGCTGACATATACCAAAGAGAACAACCTAATTTTAATTCTAAAGAAGAAGAGTTAGATTTTTTTGCAACTAAATATCAATACAATAAACAAGATGGAATTGTTGTTGGAAAACATCAAGGAGCTCATTATTTTACGAAAGGACAAAGAAAGGGTCTTGCTGTTGGTGGAACTAAGGAACCTTTATTTGTTATAGATACTGATGTTCAAGAGAATATCATATATGTGGGTGAAGGCAAACATCACAAAGGATTGTATCGAAATGTTTTATTTGTTTCTAATGAAGAAGAACATTGGATTCGTGAAGATCTTAAGCTAAAAAATTATCAATCTTTAGATGTTGAGGCTAGAATTCGATATCGTCAACCCTTAGAGAAAGCTATCTTACATAAAGTAGATAACGGAATATTTGTAGAATTTCAAAATCCTCAATCTGCGATTCAAGAAGGTCAATTTGTGGCCTGGTATAAAAATGAAGAATTATTAGGATCTGGAGTCATTTCTTAAATAATAAATTGCTTATGAAAAAAACAATATTACTAATCATGTTAATGATTACAGGTAATTTTTTTGCCCAAGATTCAATTGTAAACTATTTAGATCACAAAGGAAATATTGTAAAAAAATACAATGCATACTCTGTAGAAACCATAGTTAAGAAAGATAGTGTTTGGGAACACACAAGATATTATAACGGAGGAAAGTTAAAAGAAAAGAGGTTTTTTAAATCAAAAAAAAGAGTAAAACCAATTGGTATAAGTTATTCTTTTTCCGTGAAAGGGGATTTGTCAGTAGTTAAGTCTTTTGATAGTAATTCTAAATTAACTGGGAACTATAAATCTTGGTTTTATAACAAAAAAATTAATGCTGAGGGTATGTATAGAAATGGAGTCAAAGTTGGAATTTGGAAATATTATCATTTTAACGGACTACTAGCCACAAAACAATACTACAGCAATGGAAAATCGATGAAAAATGTTTTTTATGATGAAACAGGTCAAAAAATTGATGCAGATTTAGTAACCTATAAAGCTCCATCATTTAATGGAGGATACTTGGATAAATTTTGGGAAAGAATCAAAGATGTTCACAATAAAATTAGATTTCAAGTTAATGGAATGATTCTCCTAAATTTTGATATTGATATTGATGGTAATATTACAAATGTTCATATTCCAACAAATATTCCATTAAATTTAAGTAGTCGATTAAAATCATATTTTGAAAATATAAAAGGATGGACACCAGCTATAGATATGAACAGAAGAATCCCCTTTAATATAACTTATAATTTAGGTTTTAGAGTAGGATTTACTGAATAAAAAGTAAGATGGGAGAAATAATTAAAAATTTATTTAATATTAAATACCCAATTGTTCAGGGAGGTATGGTTTGGGTGAGTGGTTGGAAGTTAGCTTCAGCTGTTTCTAATGCTGGAGGTTTAGGGTTAATTGGTGCAGGATCTATGTATCCAGAAATACTTCGTGAACACATTCTAAAATGTAAACAAGCTACCAATAAACCTTTTGGGGTAAATATTCCCATGTTATATCCCCAAGTAGATGAATTGATGAATATTATTGTTGAAGAGGAAGTTAAAATTGTCTTTACATCTGCTGGTAATCCAAAAATATGGACCTCTTTTTTAAAAGAAAAAGGAATTATTGTTGTTCACGTTGTTAGTTCAGTAAAATTCGCAATAAAAGCCCAGGAAGCTGGAGTAGATGCAATTGTGTGCGAGGGATTTGAGGCTGGTGGTCACAACGGGCGCGAGGAAACAACCACATTTACTCTGATTCCAATGGTGAAAGAAAGTGTAACTATTCCTGTAATTGCAGCAGGTGGTATTGGAAATGGTCGTGGAATGTTAGCTGCTATGGTATTGGGAGCTGACGGTGTTCAAATTGGTAGTAGGTTTGCAGCCTCCAAGGAATCATCTGCTCATGAAAATTTTAAACAGAAAATCATTGACGTTAAAGACGGTGATACTCATCTTACTTTAAAAGAATTAGCCCCAGTTCGTCTCATAAAAAATAAATTTTATCAAGAGATTCAAGAGTTATATAAAAACAACCCAACAAAAGAAAGTCTTATAGCTTTATTGGGGAGAGCAAGAGCAAAAAAAGGGATTTTTGAAGGAGATTTAGATAATGGAGAATTAGAAATTGGTCAAATAGCCGGTATAATACACGAAATTAGGTCATCAAAAGATATTTTAGAAGAAATTATTTCTGATTATGAATTAACTAAAAAGCTTTTTAAATGATCTATTTTACATTCATAAATCATGTATGCATACTAATTATCATTCAGTCAGATAGTTAAGTAGATGAAAGAATTTTAAAAAAATAGAATTTTATAATAATTTTAATGTAGATTTGCACTTTATAAACAATGTTGTCTATAATCAAAGGCAACACAACAAATTAATATTATGAGTAAAGGTACCGTAAAATTTTTCAACGAATCTAAAGGATTTGGATTTATCGTAGAAGAAGGAAACAACAGTGAACATTTTGTACATGTGTCAGGTTTGATCGATGAAATTCGTGAAAATGATGAAGTAGAGTTTGAGTTACAAGAAGGAAGAAAAGGATTAAACGCAGTAAACGTAAGAGTAATCTAATATATACTACAAGTTAATTTTTCAAAAAAAAGCCTATCTATTAGATAGGCTTTTTTTATTCTTTCAATGGAATTTTTATCGTATACAATTTTCTGCTTTTATTATTCAATTTGTTTTCTCTTAACCAAGCATTGTGTAATTTTAACTCTTTATAATTTGATTGAAAACCTTTTGCAAAAGAGGCAATATTAGAAATGACAGTATCAACTTTAATTGTTTTAGTTTTTGGTAAATCATACAAATCTTCTTCCTCAAATTCAAAACCATATTTTTTTGGATAGGATAATACTTCTTTCAATGCAACAATTCTAAATACATATCTGGAAGTTTCATTATTTAATAACAAATCATAATAATTATCTACTTGTTGTTTTTTTAAATTTCTAGCTATACGAGCATTTCCTGCATTATATGCAGCTGCAGCAAGAGTCCAAGAGCCAAAGCGTTTTTTAGATTTTTTTAAATACTCTGCAGCTACATTGGTTGCTTTTTCAAGATTGTATCGTTCATCTACGTTTTGATTAACTTCTAGACCGTATTCTTTAGCTGATGATTTTAAAAAATGCCAAAAACCTGCTGCCCCTGCTGGAGATGAATTGTTTTCTAAACCACTTTCTGCAACAGCTAAATATTTAAAATCATCGGGTATTCCGTGTTTTTTTAACATAGGCTCTATAAGAGGAAAATATTTATGCGCTCTTTTAATTAGTAATAATCCATTAGATTGCCAATAGGTATTAACTAATAATTCTCTATCCATTCGTTCCTTAATATCATTGAGTTCCGTGGGTACTTTTTCACCAGCAAAGGTTAAGTTATTTGGAATCTTTAATGCTTTTATAGTATAACTCTCAGAGGTGTTCTTTTTTGTTCTTTCATCAGATACATGAAGCGCGTTAAAAAAAGTAATACCAAAAAGCGTTATGGTAATAATTGATAATAAACGTATTGTTTTAGGCATTGTATACTCATTAAATTTTTAAAACTTAAATTTAATAAAATACAACTGAAATTAGTCGAAACTTTTAATAATTATTTCTGAGATTTCTTTAGCTTTTAATAAAATCATTACGTGAGTTCCGTTATTAATTTTAATAAAATTCTTGATGTGCTTTGATGGAAAAATATGATCATTGTCTCCATGAATATGTACTATATTTTTGGGTGCATTTTCTTGTTGCCAATGCAGTAAACTATGGAGTGCCCATTTGAGATATTTAGCGTCATTAACAGATAAATAATTAGTATATAAGTCAGCTCTTTTCTTGAGAAAATCACCTAAGAAATATTTTTTATACTTATCAAAATTTTCAATGATTTTAGTTGGGAAAAACTTGTATCCTTTAGTTTTTTGTAAAAACTTTAATCGATTAGGAAATTCATGATGACTTTTTATACTAGACACTAAAATTATTTTTTCAACATCAATAATTTTCGCAATTTCTTGAACTAAAACTCCTCCAAATGAGACTCCCAGTAAAACAGGGTTTTGATGTTTAATTTCATAGGCCATTCTTTGTGCATAATCTTGTATTGATTGATCTTCTGAAACAGGTATTTTCCACTCTAAAAGATGCATCTCAAATGTATCCTTTGGAAGTGAAATATGTTCGAATATCTTAGGATTAGCGCCCAAGCCAGGCATAAAGTAGATTTGTGTCTTTTTCATAAACTAAACGTTATGTTGCAGATGACGAAATCAACTCGTTTATAAAATCAAACCGTACTAAACCATCCTCATCAATTTTAGTTAGTAAAATTTGTTGTAATGTGTTCACTAAGTCAGGATTCCATGGTGTTTTTACTTTTACATAATTTTCTGTAAAGCCATGGATATATCCTTCTTTATTTTCACTTTCAAACAAAACTGTTGAAGAATTCCCTAGCTGACTTTCATAAAAAGCTCTGCGTTTTTTTACAGACAAGCCCCGTAACATTTTACTGCGTTTTGCCCTTACTTTTTTAGCAACAACTCCATCCATTAAAACAGCTTCTGTGTTTGGTCTTTCAGAATAGGTAAAAACGTGTAAATAGGAGATATCTAAATCATTTAAGTAGTTGTAAGTCTCTAAAAAATGTTCATCAGTTTCGCCAGGAAAACCAACTATAACATCCACACCAATACATGCGTTTGGCATTATTTGTTTAATTCTATGAACTCTATTGGTATAAGTATCTCTTAAATAACGACGTTTCATTAACTTTAATAAATCATCGCTTCCACTTTGTAAAGGAATATGAAAATGAGGAACAAAAGTTTTTGAGTCTGCTACAAAATCAATGGTTTCATCTTTCAATAAATTTGGCTCAATTGATGAAATTCTTAAACGATGTATACCATCTACCTTGTCTAATTCTTTTACTAATTCTAAAAAAGTATGTTCATGTCTTTTATTTCCGAATTCACCTTTTCCATAATCACCTATATTTACACCAGTTAGAACAATTTCTTTAATGCCTTTTTTAGAAATTTCTTGAGCATTAGTCAATACATTTTCTAGAGTATCACTTCTAGAAATTCCTCTAGCTAAAGGAATTGTGCAATAGGTACATTTATAATCACAACCATCTTGAACTTTTAGAAAGGCTCGAGTTCTATCCCCAATAGAATAAGATCCCACATAAAAATCGGCATCAGAGATTTCACAAGAATGAACTTCACCATGTTGGTTTTTGGTTAGGTCGTTGATGTAACTTGTAACATTAAATTTTTCAGTAGCTCCTAAAACTAAGTCAACTCCATCAACAGCAGCTAACTCCTCAGGTTTTAACTGTGCATAACAACCAACAGCAATGAGAAATGCCTCTTTATTTTTCTTTAAGGCGTTTTTAACAATTGATTTAAAGCGTTTATCTGCATTATCTGTAACTGAACAAGTATTAATTACATATACATCTGCCTTTTCGTTGAAATCTACACGGTTAAAGCCTTCGTTTACAAAACTACGAGCTATTGTAGATGTTTCTGAAAAGTTGAGTTTACATCCCAGGGTATAAAATGCTACTTTTTTATCTGCATTCATTCTTGTACATTTAAAGGCACACAAAGTTACAATAATTCTGAAAAGATACATGAGTAGTCAAATCATTTTTGAAACGGAAATATTACTTGTTAGGAGACTAAAAATGAGTGATATAAGACCATATCATGAGATGCAAAGCAATCCAAAAGTGATGCAATATGTTATTGGAGAAGTTCAAACAGAAAAAGAACATTTAATCGAATTAGAGCGGTTAATTGGCTTTTATGATAAAGAGGGAAATGATTTTTGGATTTATGCCATAGATAGAAAATTAGATAACCAATTTATTGGAACTGTTGGTTTTTGTAAAGATGAAGAAGGAGATGATGAAATCGGATATCGATTTTTAGAAAAATATTGGGGTTTAGGGTATGGATCTGATTTGTGTAAAGCTTCTGTAGTGTATTGCAGCTCTATTGGTATGCCAAAATTGATTGGATATGTAATTAATCTTAATGTGGCTTCTGCTAAGATTTTGAAAAAATGTAATTTTGAATATGTTAGTGATGGAATAGATACAATTACTAAATTACCTGAAACAAAATACCAATTATTATTATGATTATAACTGATTTAAAAACACCTTATTATGCAGTTATTTTTACAACATTGTTAACAGAAAACTTGACCGATTATGAAAAAACTGCTGAAAGAATGGAAGAATTGGCCAAGCTTCAAGAGGGATACCTAGGAATTGAGTCAGCTAGAAGTAACATTGGAATTACAGTTTCGTATTGGAAAGATTTAGCATCTATTACTAAATGGAAAAATAATATAGAACATACAGAAGCAAGAATTATAGGAAGAAATAAATGGTATCAACAATACCAATTAAGAATTTGTAAAGTAGAGAGAGATTATGGTTTTGAGAAATAACTGGTGTTTTTTAGTATTAGTTTTTAGTATATTTTCTTGTCAAAATAGAACCTCTACTTTTGATGATTCTCATGTTTTTAGATACAATGAGCATTCGAATATTACCTCTTTAGATCCAGCCTTTGCCAAAGATCAGCGTAATATTTGGGCAGTTAACCAATTGTATAATGGATTAGTTCAGTTAGATGATAGTTTACAAGTTAAACCCAGTATCGCAAAGCAATGGGATATTTCGGAGGATGGAAAAGTGTATACTTTTTTTCTAAGAGATGATGTTTATTTTCATAGACATGGCTTATTCGGGATTGATTCTACAAGATTAGTTACTGCTCTTGATTTTGAGTATAGTTTTCATAGACTTTTAGACAAAAATGTTGCATCACCTGGCGCATGGGTATTACAAAATGTAAAAAACTTTTCAGCGATTAGTGATACAGTTTTTCGAATAGAATTAAAACAAACCTTTCCTCCATTTTTAGGATTATTGGCAATGAAATATTGTTCTGTTGTTTCTAGGGAGGCTATTGAATATTTTAAAGAGGAATATCGATCAAACCCAATTGGAACAGGACCTTTTCAATTTAAATTATGGGTTGAAAATACCAAATTGGTCTTTCGAAAAAATCCAAATTATTTTGAAGTCGATTACGAAGGAAATCAATTACCTTTTCTAGAAGCTGTGGCTATAACATTTTTACCAGATAAGCAAAGTGAATTCTTACAATTTATTCAAGGAAATCTAGATTTTATGAAAAGTCTTGACGCTTCCTATAAAGATGATATTATTACTCTAGATGGATCTTTACAATCTAAATACAATGAAACCATCCAAATGGAAACCGGTTCTTATTTAAATACAGAATATTTAGGCATATATTTAGATCATAAGGATAAAATCACAAGTAATAAATTACTCAGAAAAGCAATTAATTATGGTTTCGATAGAAAAAAAATGATTAAATATTTACGAAATGGAATAGGAACTCCAGCAATTAATGGATTTATTCCCTCTGGCTTACCATCGTTTAATCATATAGAGGGGTATTCGTATAAACCCGAAATTGCAAGAAAACTAATTCAGTTATACCAAGAAGAAACAGGTATTAAGACTCCTTCCATTACCATTACAACCAATAGTAATTATTTAGACCTGTGTGAGTTTATTCAACGAGAATTACAATATATTGGTCTTAGCGTAAATATAGACGTAATTCCTCCGTCTTCACTACGTCAAGGAAAAGCTACGGGTAAATTTTCTATTTTTCGTGCAAGTTGGATTGCAGATTATCCAGATGCTGAAAATTATTTATCATTATTTTACAGCAAAAACTTCACCCCAAATGGTCCTAACTATACACATTTTAAAAATATTGAATTTGATACGCTTTATGAGAAATCAATTTCAATAGTAAATTCATCTGAACGATTTAAACTATACCAAAAAATGGATAGTATTATAATTGAAGAAGCACCTGTTATTCCATTATATTATGATCAAGTAATCCGTTTTTCTCAAAAAAATATTAAAGGTTTGGGAATTAACCCATTGGATATGTTAGATTTAAGAACTGTATTTAAAGTAAAATAATGTTCTTCTAAATTGACAAGTTATAATTTTACTACTTTAAATTTAATCTTGCTAAAATTGGATAGTGATCTGAATAAGGAACATTAAATGTTTTAAAGTTATTGATATCAAAGTTAGAATCTGTTAATATAAAATCTATTCTCAACGGGTACCAATAATTAAAAGTTTTTCCTAAACCTTTACCAGCCACTTTAAAAGCATCTTGTTTCTCATTAGAGAGCTTTCTGTAGACCCATGAGAAAGCTGTGTTATTAAAATCTCCACAAAGTATTTTTTTTCCAACCCACTTTTTTTCATGTTCTAAAAATAGTTCAACTTGTTTTGCTTGTTTCTGAAAAGAGGCTTCCATTTGTTCCAAAAGTTTATCAGAATTTTTTGTTCCAAAATTTTCCTTATTGGTATTTATTTTAAGAGATTCTAAATGAATATTATAAACTCTAATAGTATCTTTATCTTTTATAATGTCTGTGTAAATAATATTATTTGCACTTTCTTTTAAATCGAGAGAACCTGAATTTATTATTTCATATTTAGAAAAAATAGCTAATCCAAATTTACTGAAATTTGATTTTGTTTTTATAAATTGATAGGGATACTTAAGCTGAAGTTCTTCAGCTTCATAATACTCTTGAATTGACAATACGTCTGGTTCTTTTTCAGAAATAAACGAAGATATTTTTTTTACTATTGTATTATCTGAGGTCCAATTGTAATGATTAAATAATCGAACATTATAACTCATTATTTTTAAATCATCATTTAGAAAAATTTCCTTCTCAGAAAATTTATAAATATTACTAATATATCCAATACCCAAGATTATTGTAATCAAAGAGATGGTGAAGTATTTTTTTAATTTAATAATCCAATAAATTATAAAAAAAATATTTGAGGCAAAAAGAACTGGAACAGCTAAACTAATAATGGTAAATACTGGAACAGCTTCAGGAGAAATGTAGGGTAGGAGATAAGATAATAGTAACAATATTGCTAAGATAGAATTCACTAAGATTACTATTTTATTCCAAAAAGTATACTTTACCCTCAATTATTACATTCTTTTATTGAACTATATCTATTATTTTAAAACAGTATTTGTTTTAATTACTTTGTTTAAATAAAAATTCTTTTTCTTCTTTCGTTAATGTTTCATAACCAGTTTTACTGATTTTATCAAGTATTGAATCTATTTTAGCCTGTTTGTCATCTGCAGATTTTCTAGTGTTCTTTTTTTTAGTTGATTTATAAACAGTTTGAAGAGGTTTTTTTCTCTTAGAAAAAAACTCAGAAAACCAACTAAAAATATTACTACTATTATTGGAAGATTGGGAAACATAAAAATAACCAAATAATGCCCCGCCAATATGTGCAATATGGCCACCACCATTACCACCAGCTAATGAAATTAAATCAAAAAGGATAAAAACTCCAGCTAATTTCCACAATTTAACATATCCAAAAATTCTCAATTGAAGTTGGTAATTTGGAATGTATGTAGCGATTCCCACAACAATGGCTGTAACTCCTGCTGATGCACCAACTAGGGTATGAACTCTACCTTCGAATAAAGGAAAATAATTATAACTAACTAAATAAGCAAGCCCACCAAAAAGTGTTCCTAAAATATAAAAATTTAATGCTTGTTTTTGCGTGAAATATTCTAAAAAGAGTCTTCCAAAAAAGTGTAAGATTAGACAATTAAATAAAATATGTAAAAAACCACTATGCAAAAAACCATAACTAATTAATGTCCATGGTTTTGTTATTAATTGATCAAATGATGAAGACAAAGAAAACCACTCGAAGATAATGTTAGTTCTATTTTCGAATAAACCACTAAAAGAGCTCAAAATTAATGTTATAATAAAAACAGATACATTCACATAAATTAATTGTTGAATAATAGATGCTGATATAAATTTTGATTTTAAATCGTTGATTAAACTCATTTATTTGTAATATTTGAATTGATTATTTTTCCAATAATAAGCCAATATAAATCCAATAACTGCTCCACCTATATGGGCAAAGTGAGCTACATTTCCTATTGAATATTTAGTCATGCCAAAAAATAAATCTCCCAATAAAATTAAAGGAATAAAGTATTTGGCTGCAATAGGAACTGGGAAAAATATCAGGGCTAATTTTGCATCCTTAAAATACATTCCAAAGGCAACTAAAACACCATAGACAGCTCCTGAGGCACCTACTGCTGGTGTATGATATAAGCTATAAAATTTACTTAATTCCTCTCTAGATAAGGTAATAACATCAGCATAATCAGTATATACAGCCGTATCTAATATTTTTAAAATATTTTTCGAATTTAATCCATTTTGAATTAATACCTCATAAAAACTGTTAAATTGATAGTAGTTAACCAGTGAGTAAATTAATCCAGCGCCAATACCTGCTGAAAAATAAAAAAATAAAAATTTATTTCTTCCCCACATCTTCTCTAAGGGAGTTCCAAATGCCCACAAACCGTACATATTGAATAAAATATGAGCAAAACTTCCATGCATGAACATATGAGTAACATATTGCCAAAAACCAAAATTTTCATTTTTTGGAAAATGCAAAGCAAGTATATTAGTAAGATCTATATTAATAAATTGTGGCCCTAAAAATAATATAACATTAATAATGATTAAATGCTTTATTCCCTCAGTAAGTTTTATTCCATTCATATGTTAGCGGGCAAATAGTTTATCTAATTCTTGCAGAGTTAATGTTTTAAATATTGCCTTTCCAGATGGGCTAATTGTTGGCTCTTTACAAGAAAACAAACTATTAACGAGGTTTTCTTGTTCTTTTTGTGATAAAACGTGGCCCGTTTTTATCGCAATAGACTTCGCAAATGAAGAAGCCATAATCTCTAAAGGCTTAAAATTCATATCTGGGATGTCTGCATTAACATTTTCTAAAAGTTCCTCTAAAACCATAGATATCTTACTTTCAGAGATAGATGTTGGCGTTCCTTTGATGGTAATGGACTCTTTTGTAAACTCATCAAAGCAAAAGCCAACATTTTCTAATTCTGATTTTAAACTGTATATGATTTCTATTTCAGGCGATGAAAACGATATTGTTATGGGGAATAATAACTGTTGGCTATGAACTTCATCTAATGATGAACTATTAAGAAATTCTTCATAAAGAACTCGTTGATGAGCTAAACTTTGGTGAATTAAAACAACACCAGATTTAATAGAGCTTAATAAGTATTTTCTTTGAATTTGAATCGTTTTGTTTGATTGATAGGTTTCTCCTTGATCAAAAAGTTTTTCTTGTTGTTCAGCCTCATTAGTGGTAACGTACAAGCTTTCCCAATTTGATTTTTCTTTAGTATGTTGATATGACGATTTATCTAGACTGCTAGTATGTTCACTGAATGGGTTAAAAGAGGGGTCTACAGTAATTTTTGGACTAGAGGGGTTCGAATCTTGTTTTGAGAAATTATATGGGGTATCCAAAGAAGCATCTCTGTTAAAATCTAAAATAGGAGCAACATTATATTGTCCTAAACTGTGTTTTACAGTTGCTCTTAAAATGGCATATACAGCTTTTTCATCATCAAATTTTACTTCAGTTTTTGTTGGATGTATATTTATATCAATACTCTTAGCTGGAACAGTTAAATATAAAAAATACGAAGGATGAGACCCTTGTTCTAATAGTCCTTCAAAAGCAGCTACTACAGCATGATTTAAATAAGGACTTTTCACATAACGGTTGTTAACAAAAAAAAATTGTTCTCCTCTTTTTTTCTTTGAGAAGATGGGTTTGGTGATAAAACCTTTGATTGAAATCATATCTGTATCCTCAGAAACTGGAACAAGTTTTTCATTCATTTTATTTCCAAAAACAGCAACAATTCTTTTTCTTAAATTACTAGGTTTAAGACAGTAAACCTCTTTGTCATTATGGTGAAGACTAAAAGTAATTTCTGGATGTGTTAAAGATACACGTTGAAATTCATCAATAATATGTCTAGTCTCTATGGTATCAGATTTTAAAAAATTTCTTCTTGCGGGTATATTATAAAATAAATTTTTTACTGCAATATTTGTTCCAATGGGCGTTACAGCCATCTCTTGATACTTAACTTTACTTCCTTCAATTTTGATGTGCGTACCAATTTCTTGAGATTTTTGCTTTGTTTTCATTTCCACATGAGAAATTGCAGCAATAGAGGCCATAGCTTCACCTCTAAAGCCTTTAGTTTGTAATTTAAACAAATCTTCTGCAACTCTAATTTTAGAGGTAGCATGCCGTTCAAATGAAAGTTTAGCGTCAATTGCGCTCATACCTTTTCCATTATCAATAACTTGTATTAAAGTTTTACCAGCATCTCTAATAATAACTTGAATTGAAGTTGAAGAAGCATCAATAGAGTTTTCTAGTAATTCTTTAACAACAGAAGCCGGTCTTTGAACCACTTCTCCAGCAGCAATTTGATTCGCTACATGATCTGGTAAAAGTTGAATAATGTCTGACATTATTTTTGGCTAAAAATAGATAGATCAAAGTCTATAATGAATAAAAAAATGAGTACTAGAATAGCTATGATATATAAAACAACTTTATTTGAATTTGTTTTAGAATCTTCTAATTCAAAGACCTCATCATCTATCTTTAGAATATTTTTTTCTCCTTTTAATTCACTAATAGCACCATTAATTTTACCTTTTAAACTTGTGTTGCTTCCAGTTGAACTCCTAAACTCGTCAAATTTATGTTTTATAGCATAAGGATTACCTTCACCCTTATAATATCTTGGTTGGTAATCGAATTTTTTATTTTTTCTCTTTATAATAGACATGCAATATTTTACGTGTTTTTTTAAACTACATATATAATAAAGAAAATATGTAGCATGTCAAAGTTACTTAATAATAAAATAATGGTCAAGGTTGTGGAGAAGTTCCTTTGTTAAATCTAACTTAAAGAAGCCATCTTGATTGCAGCAATTGCAGATTCAATTCCTTTGTTTCCATATTTACCTCCAGATCGGTCTATGGATTGTTGTTTTGTATTATCTGTTAAAACACAGAAAATAATGGGAGTATCATGTTTTACATTTAAATCTACAATTCCTTGAGTTACACCGTTACAAACAAAATCAAAATGTTTTGTTTCTCCCTGTATGACATTTCCTATAGCTATAATCGCATCTAACTGAAGTGTTTCTATCATTCTTTTACATCCATAAACCAATTCAAAACTACCAGGTACCGCCCAAGAAATGATGTTTTCTTGTTTTGCGCCACAATCAATAAGAGTATTTATAGCGCCAATTTTTAAGTTTTCAGTAATGTCTGAATTCCATTCAGAAACAACAATCCCAAATCGAAGATGATTCGCATTTGGGATTGTTGTTTTATCGTAGTGAGATAAATTTGTTGTTGCCATTGATATTATTGAGCGTATTTAGCGCTGTAAATGTATTTATCGATGTCTTTTCCTGCATTAGAGGTAGAATAATTATCTTTTATCTGAGTGAAAATTTTCTCAGCTTTTGAAAATTGACCTAATTCCATTGCAGTTCTTCCTGCTTTAAATAAAAATAATGGTGTTGTAAATTCATTATCTTTTAAGTTAGCTGCTTTTTCGTAATATTCTAGGGCGTCTTCTGCCTGATCAATGTCTGCAAAAGCATCTCCAATAGCACCAATAGCTGTTGGTCCAAGTATTTCATCATTTGAAGAAAATTTACTTAAATATTCAATAGCTTTTTGATATTCTTTTAGTTTTAAATAAGAAACACCAGCGTAATAGTTTGCAATATTTGCTGCTTTAGTACCACTGTATTGAGTTGAAATATCTAAGAAACCATATTTATTATCTGCCCCATCTAAACCAAGTTGAAGTAATGAATCTATTTCTGAACCTGCAGCTAGATCTGCTTCATTAAAGTGTTTTCTTGGAAAAGATAACTCATTAGAAGCTGCCTCTTCTTTTGGTTCAACTATAAATTTATTGTAACCTAAAAAACTCAAAATTAAAAGAATCACAACAACTAAACTATAAAATAGAGGTTTGCTATTTTTTTCAATCCATTGCTCAGATTTGGAAGCGGTATCGTCTAACGTATTAAAAACTTCTGCAGTTGTACTTTGCATATCTAATGCTTCCTGCTCTTTCTTATCTTTGGGTTTGTAACCTTTTTTCTTATATGTTGCCATATTTTTTATAAAAATTTGTTGGGCAAAAATAGTTTTTTTAATTGGATTTAGAAAGCCAATATATCGTAATTTTTCAATAATTTGCAGAACCTTATTGACTTTAAATTTTAGTTATGTATTTACAAAAATTATCTTTAGTTAATTTTAAAAACTTTGATTCTAAAACTTTTGAATTTGAAAAAAAAATTAATTGTTTTGTTGGTCAAAATGGTATTGGTAAAACAAACATTCTAGATGCTATTTATTATTTGTCTTTCACAAAAAGCTATTTTAATCCCATAGCTGTTCAAAATATACAGCATACTAAGAATTTTTTTATGGTTGAGGGAGATTATACCATTAAAGATAGGAAGGAAAAAATTATTTGTAGTCTAAAAAAAGGACAAAAGAAACTTCTTAAGCGAAATGGTAAGGCCTATGACAAATTTTCAGAACATGTAGGTCAAATCCCTCTTGTAATTATTTCTCCATATGATAGAGATTTAGTTACTGATGGAAGTGATGCAAGAAGAAAGTTTATAGATGGAGTTATATCGCAACAAGATAAAACCTATTTAAAAGATTTAATAGCTTACAATAAAGTTTTATCTCAAAGAAATGCGTTATTAAAATATTTTGCTGCTAATAGAACATTTGATGCTGTTAATCTGGAAGTTTACAATGAACAGTTAATTACTTATGGTTCTAATATATTTGATAAACGAAAAAGTTTTTTAGAAAACTTTATTCCCATTTTTAATAGTAAATATCAGATAATTTCAAATGATAAGGAGCAAGTTGATTTAACATATAAAAGTCAACTTCTTATTTCTTCTTTTAGAGATTTACTAGAAAAAAATTTAGAAAAGGATAAGGTTCTACAATACACTACCGTTGGAATTCATAAAGATGATTTAAGTTTTGAAATAGGCAATTACCCTGTTAAAAAATTTGGTTCTCAAGGACAGCAAAAATCGTATTTAATAGCATTAAAGTTTGCGCAATTTGAATTTATAAAAAAACAATCTAATTTAACTCCCATACTCCTTTTAGATGATATTTTTGACAAACTTGATGAGTATCGTGTTTCTCAAATTATTGAATTGGTTAACAATGATGAGTTTGGTCAAATCTTTATAACAGATACCCATTCAGAAAGAATTCAAAACATACTCGAACAAAGTAATAAACTATACCAAATTTTTAATATGTAGTTTTACATTTGTGATAGTTTTTTACTTGAAAAATAATTAATATTTAAATAATAGAGGTTCCATGTCTAAAAGAGAAAATGATTCCTTAGCTCTAAAACAACTTATGAAATCTTTCATAAAAGAAAATAATTTGTCTAAAGGGATGCAAAAAATAAAAGTTGAAGAAGCTTGGCATAAGCTAATGGGGCAGGGAGTGAGTTCTTATACACAATCAGTCGAATTACAAAAAAGAACCCTAATAATTAGATTAACTTCTTCTGTTTTAAGAGAAGAATTAAGTTATGGCAAAGAAAAAATTATTAAGATGATTAATGAAGAAATTGGAGATAATGTTATTTCTAAGTTAATGTTAGTTTAAAAAATAAAATAGAAATGAAAAAAAACCGAGCAGAAATGCTCGGTTTTTTTACTTATAAATATTTAAAATTTTTCTCTTCCAGAAAAATGAAAATTACCCTCAATTTCAGCATTTTCATTGCTGTCAGAGCCATGAACTGCATTTTCACCCATAGAAGTTGCATATAACTTTCTAATAGTTCCCTCAGCTGCATCTGCTGGATTTGTTGCACCAATTAAAGTCCTAAAATCTTCAACGGCATTTTCTTTCTCTAAAATAGCTGCTACTATAGGACCTCTTGTCATAAATGCTACTAATTCTCCAAAGAAAGGACGCTCATTGTGAACTGCATAAAATGCCTCTGCATCACTTTTGGTCATTTGTGTTTTTTTCATTGCCACAATTCGGAAACCTGCTGAGTTAATTTTATCTAAGATTGCACCAGTGTGTCCATTTTCCACACCGTCTGGTTTAATCATTGTAAATGTTCTGTTTGTTGCCATTTTATTTTGTATAATGTTTTATAAATTGCCGCAAAAGTACATAATTTTTTTATTTAAATTGTATCTTCGCAACTTATGATTTTGAAACAATTTGAAGAGCTTAAATCATTTTTAGAAACTCCTAGAAATGTAGTTATAATTGGGCATAGAAATCCAGATGGCGATGCTATGGGAGCTTCTTTAGGCTTGTACCACTATCTTAAAAAGAAAGGGCATACACCTACAGTTGTAGTTCCTAATGAATACCCTAATTTTTTACATTGGCTTCCTGGCTCAGATACTACATACAGATTTGATTGGCAGAATTCACAATCTCAAAGAGCAATTAATGCTTCTGAAATAATATTTCTATTAGATTTTAATGCTCTTCATAGGGTTGGCCATGACATGCAAAATACATTAGAAAGTTATCAAAATGACTTTATGTTAATTGATCATCATCAACAACCTGATGAATTTACATATATGTATTCTGATGTAGAGATGAGTTCTACTTGTCAAATGGTGTATCATTTTATTGAAAAAATGCAAGATTTAGATTTGATTGATTCAAATATTTCAACCTGTTTGTATACAGGTATTATGACAGATACTGGTTCATTTAGATTTCGTTCAACAACAAGTTTAACACATAGAGTTATTGCCGACTTAATAGAAAAGGGTGCAGAAAATGATAGAATTCATAGTAATGTTTATGATTCAAGTTCTTATGGGCGTTTACAACTACTCGGACAAGCTTTAAGCAATCTTAAAGTTTTACCAGCTTATAAAACTGCCTACATTACACTCACGCAAGAAGAGAAATTAGTCAATAATTTTAAAAAAGGAGATACTGAAGGTATTGTGAATTATGCACTTTCAATTCAAGGAGTTGTTATGGCAGCAATTTTTATAGAAGATAAAGAACAAGGTATCATAAAAATATCTTTTAGGTCTAAAGGAACATTTTCTGTAAATCAATTTGCTAGACAGCATTTTAATGGGGGAGGACATGATAATGCTGCTGGAGGAAAGTCAGATCTTTCTATGGAAGAAACTATCTATAAATTTAATAAATTATTACCTAAAAATAAAGAAGATTTACTCAAGTCATATGAAGTTTAGATTTTTTTATTTAATTATTTTTTGTGGATTTATGTCCTGTTCCGAACAAGAAGCAAGAAGACCTATATCCTCCTCAAAAAGTCATTTAATGCAGTCTACAACAGCGTTATTAAAAAAAATTAATAGAGTTGAAGAAAGAAAAATTAAAAATTATATAAGAAAAGATAGCTTACATGATTATATTCGTTCTCCCTATGGATTTTGGTATCATTATATCAAGAAAAACCAAACGGATTCAATAACTCCAACTAAAGGTGATATAGTTTCATTAACCTATGATATTTTAGATTTAACAGATCAAATTATATATTCAAAAGAATTTATAGGAGTAAAAGAGTATATTGTAGATAAAGAAGAATTTATTCCAGGATTACAATTTGGAGTAAAATTAATGAAGGAAGGAGAAAGTATTAAGTTTATCATTCCTTCGTTTAACGCTTATGGTGTTTTTGGAGATGATGATAAAATTGGAATTAATACTTCCTTAATAAGTAGAGTAACATTAATTAATATCAAATAAACAAGAAAATGAAAAAAAGAAGTTTACAAATCTTAGTATTATTTACCCTAATTTTTACTTCGTGTAATGATGAGTACAAAAACTTTGAAGATGGAATTTATGCTAATATTGAGACTAATAAAGGAAAAATAATAGTACAATTATATCCTGATGAAGTTCCTTTAACTGTTGCAAACTTTATCACGTTAGCTGAAGGAACAAATCCAAAAGTTACTGATTCGTTAAAAGGTAAAAAGTTTTATGATGGTTTAACATTTCACCGAGTTATCAAAGACTTTATGATACAAGGTGGAGATCCTCTAGCTTCAGGTCAAGGAGGTCCAGGATATAAATTCTATGATGAGTTCAACCCAGATTTGAAACATGATAGTAAAGGAATATTATCTATGGCTAATTCGGGAATCAATACAAATGGGAGTCAGTTTTTTATCACCTACAAACCAACACCTTGGTTGGATGCTTACGATACTAATAATCAGTTGAAAGATTGTAGTAATCCAAGAATAGGATGTCATTCTGTTTTTGGAAAAGTTGTAAGTGATTTAAATATTCTTGATTCAATTGCTAATTCTGACATTATAAAAAATATTACGATTGTTAAAAAAGGGGATGCAGCGAAAACTTATGATGCCGTAAAAGTATTTGAGGAAGAATTTGACAAAAGTTCAGAAAAAGAATTAGAAAGATTAGCAGAATTGGAAAAAGTTGAACAAGCTAGATTAGAAAAATTTGCTTCAGATAAGAAATTGTTTTATGAAAAAATGAATGTTAAAAAAGCAAAAAAACAAGAATCAGGCTTGCAAATCTTAACCTTAAAAAGAGGGACTGGAAAAAGGTTTAAATCATCTGTAGAAGCTACTATAAGTTATACTATGTATTTAGCAGATGGTAAAAAAATTCAGTCTACTAAAGAAGATACACCATTTAAATTTACTTTAGATAAACTACCATTGATACCAGGAGTTAAAGAAGCAATTATGAAAATGAGGGTTGGAGGTAAAGCGAGGTTATTTATTCCTTATTATTTGGGTTATGGTGAAGCTGGTGGTGGACCATTTCCAAAGAAAGCTGATTTAATATTTGAATTAGAACTGCTAAAAGTAGGCAAGTAATTTGTTAGATCAAATTTTACAAATTGACACAGAATTACTCATTTTTCTTAATAATTTAGGAAGTGAACAATGGGACAGCTTTTGGTTTATTTTAACCAATCAATTCAGCTGGTCTCCATTGTTTGCTTTTTTATTATTTTTAATTTTCAAAAAATTTGGATGGAAAAATGGTTTTATAATACTGTTATTCCTGGTTGTTCTTATAACTTTTTCAGATCAGTTTACAAATTTAATCAAAAACACTTTCGAACGTTTGAGACCTTGTAATACAGAGGCTGTGATTCAACAAATTCGAAATTTTGATTATAAACCATCCAGTTATAGTTTCTATTCTGGTCATGCGGCTTCCTCAATGACCTTTAGTTTCTTTATAATTTTGCTCTTAAAACCTTATTATAAGTATATATTGTTTTTAATATTTTTTCCTTTGATCTTTGGCTATAGCCGCATCTATTTAGGAGTTCATTACCCGTTAGATATTTTGAGTGGTTATTTAGCAGGATTATTCTTTGGCTATCTATTTTACTTTCTTCAGAAACAACTTAAATTAACTTCCAGATTTATTTAAAAATCTATTTTATAAGTTTTCTTAGCTTATTTTTTATTGTTGTAGTATAAATATTTTGTACTGTGATAATAGGAGGTAATAAGGCTATCCATTTTGTTTGCAACATTAGGAAATTTGTCGATAACATCAATTTTGTCTTCATCTGATAGCTTATACAAACTAGTTGAGTTATTGTAGTTTGTTTTTGTAAAGTAGAAATCATTTTGAATCAAACCTAGGCCAGGTTCACCGTTAATTTTTAGATATAAAAAACCAAAAGAATCTGTTTTTAAGGTGTCTAGTGCGTTAGAACCTAGAGTGAAATTAGTATAATCTGTTTTAGCAATGGTTGCAAGTGTAGGAAATAAATCTGCCAGTTTTGAAGTATTATTTATTTTTTGTGGTGCTAAAAATTTTGGAGCATGAATAAAAAAGGGTACATGATGTACTTGTATTCCTAAATCAAACTCTTTTTTAAAGGCTTCAGTTTTATTCATAGAGGTATTATGATCCCCAAAAAAAGCAAAAATGGTATTCTCATAATATCCGGACTCCATAGCTCTTTTTAAAAACACATGCACATTAAAATCTAAATAGCGCAAAGCATTGAGTTGAGCCAAAGAAATAAATCCAGATTTTTTTAGGGTAGCTTCATCTATATCTTTTTCTGAAAGAGGCCTAAAAGTTTCCTTATTTTCAGGAACAGAGAAAGGTCTATGATTTGTTGCAGTTTGTACATAGGCTATAAAGGGTTTATTAGTACTATGAAGATCTTTAAAAATCTTGTCAGATTCTTTAAAAAGATCATAATCATCTATGCCCCAAACATCTGCTCTATCCTCAATTTCATAACTACCCTCTTCATAAATTTTCAAGTCATTGATATTAGACTGAAATACCCCTCTAATATTTGCCCAATTAGCACTCCCGCCAAGAAAATATAGTTTTTCATAACCTTCAAATTGATCAAATATAATTTTTTGATCTATAGCTCTTGAGTTTCTAGATGCAGTTTTTTGATTGTCTACATCTGCAAGACCAGTTATACTAGAAAATACACTTGCAGCCGTTCCCGGTTTGTGTACATAAAAGTTTTCAAAATAAGTACTTTTATTAATTATTGAATCTATGTATGGAGTAGCTTTTGCCATATTACCTTCACTTCCCAGGCCAACAACTCCTAAAGATTCTAACATTACGATAACAAGATTAGGTTTTTTTTCATGTATCCTGTCAAAAGTGATTTTTCTTTCAAATGATAGTGTATCCTTTGAGATGCCCAGATAGGATGCAATTACAGGGAAATAGGCTTCAGTAATATCAATATCAGCACCTTCATTTCTAAAAGCAAAACTATCAAAGAAGTTTAAAACTGGATTTAGAGCAAATTGGTTTATGGTATTATTTTTTGAAAAAAAAGCTTCACTCCACCTTAAAGGATAATGAGTAATACTTCCATACACACCGAATGATAGTAATAAAAAAGTACAAATAAAATAGATTGCTTTCACCTTTTTAGATAGATAAGATGTCTTAAGAGAGGTCATTTTATCAAATAATTTACTACTTGTAAAACGTATGGTTAAAAATAAAATCATTAATCCAATCCCCCCTTTAAAAATAGGATATGTTTCTATTAATAGTTGAGCAGATATTTTAAAGTTAGATAAAAAACGAAGAGAAGTTGCATCTAATCGTGTGAATAAATAACTATAATATCCAATATCAGTTAAATATAATATTGTTAAAATTAAATAAATAATAACATGATAAATTATCGAAATTTTTCTAAAAATTATCTTTTTAAAGAATAAATAGTTAGTAGAGAGGATAAGTATAGAAAGTGGAAAATAACTAAGAATAGCTAACTTTAAATCAAAACGAATACCATAACTGAAAGCTTTGATGATATCTTTTTGAGTAGCTGAATCAAAATCAGCTATAAAAAAAAAGAAAATAAGTCTAAAAATTAGTAGATAAAAAAATAAAAAACCAACATTAATAAATAAATACTTAATATAATTTGGAAGTTTTTTGATCATAATAAAATTTGTGCGCAAATTTATAAAAACGTTTTAATTAATTGACAATCTTAAAATTGTTTAATGAACTTACTTTTACTAAATCCATATTTTGGCTAGTTTTAATACCAATACCAACAATAGGATATTCCTCGATATTATATATTAGTGAACCATCTACTTCCATAGAAATATTCTGTTCACTCATTGCTTTAATTGTTGAAGTATTTATTTTGGCAGGTATGCTATATTTTTCATTTCCTTTTTTATTCTGAAAAGCAACTTCAACCATTATGTCTTCTGTATTAATGTCAAATGAATATGGATTATTAATTACTATGTCATAAGATTTTTTCCATGAGGTATTAAATTCAATATTTGATAACTTAGAAAAGTTAATTTCAATATCAAATAAAGGTTTGTATCCTTTTAAGAACGATATAAAAATTGAGTCTTTTCCTGAACTTTTCATTTTAATTTCAGAATATTCTTTTGATATTCTTGTAATGTATGCGATAGAATCTGATAAAAAAACATCATTACCAGGTATATAGCCATATTGATTTTTTCTTCCTAAGTAATTCTTTTGATAATGTACTTTTTCTTTGGTATAGAACCAGTAAATTGATGCATTCTGAAAACTATTAATAAACAATTTATCAGAGTTTTCTGTTAGTTTTTTAACCTTTAAAGTCCATTGTTTATTGCCATGAAAGTCTAATTTAGCAGGAATAATACCTTCATTGGCAATAATAATTCGGGCAAATAAAATTATAATAATATTGGCAATCGCTAAATAACAGAATACCCGTATGTTTTTTTTGTATTGTATTAAATAATCAAATGTTATGATAATTAAAGGCAACATAATTGGGGCTATCCATTGTGCTTGAACATGACCTCTATAGGAGGCTATTAAAAAGAAAAAGAAAAATCCCAAAACAATAGAATTTAAACCTTTATAAAAAATATTTTTATTTTTAATTCCTTTAAAAAATGCTCTATAAATACTTATAAAAGTAAAACCTAAAATAGCAATTGCATTCACAATATGCATTAGGGTATATTCAAATTTGTATGTAGCAACTGAAGCTCTTTCATATAAATGATATCTGATTGATGGAAAATCATTTACATATTGCCAATATATGTGTGGTACATATAAAATTAAAGCCCCTAAGCAAACTAACCAAATTTTATAATCTTTTATTAATTTCCAGTTCGATAAAAAGATAAAAAATATAACCAAAATCCCTTGATACTTGCTGTACATCATTCCAGCTATAGAAATTGATAGAATACAATAAATCAGCGCACTACTTTTTGTTAAATAAAGTTTATAAGCCCATAGAAATAAAGCAAAAAATAGTAATAGAGGGGTGTCAGGTGTAGTAATAAAACCATATACATTTAACAACGCAGTTGATAAAAATAGTAGTAAAAACAACCAAGAGTATTTATTTTTTGAAGGATGATCAATTGTACTCCATACCAAATACATCATCAAACTAAAAGATATTGAAGAAAAGAATCTAACACCAAGTTCATCTGTAAACAAAAAATCACTAATAGTTACCCAAACAGCAACCAATGGAGGGTGGTCAAAAAACCCCCAATTCATGTACTGACTGTATACCCAATAATAGGCTTCGTCAGGTAATAGTTCCGTATAATTTCCTTGAATTATATTTAAAATACTAAGTATAAATATGCTTACAGGTAAAAGAAGTTTATGCTGTTTAAGTTTCTCCATGATAAGATTTTAATAATTTTTTTGCGGCATTGAAAGGAGTGGTTTTAGCATTTTTGAGAAGCTCTATTTCTTTTTGTAAATCAATAGAAATATTTTTGTTTTCAAAAAATGAATTGTAAAGGCTTTCTTCAATTGTTGTTTTTAACCAAAACGTATTTTGATCATTTCTTTTAGTATCGAAAAACCCTTGTTTTTTTGTCAAATTAATGTATTGATCAATCATCTTTGAGATAATATCTATACCAATATTGTTTAGCGCACTTGCGGTAAGAACTTTTGGTTGCCAACCATTTTCCTTTGGTGGATATAAATGTAATGCTCTGCTAAATTCTATTTTAGCAATATTGGTGTTTTTAATATTTCCTCCATCAGATTTATTAATAACGATAGCATCAGCCATTTCCATAATACCTCTTTTTATTCCTTGCAATTCATCTCCAGCACCCGCAATTTTAAGGAGTAAGAAAAAATCAACCATAGAATGTACAGCGGTTTCACTTTGTCCAACCCCTACTGTTTCAATGATAATGGTGTCAAAACCAGCAGCCTCACAAAGAATAATACTTTCTCTTGTTTTTTGAGCCACACCTCCTAAAGAAGCACCAGATGGAGAGGGTCTAATAAATGCATTTTTGTTATTAACCAATTCTTCCATTCTAGTTTTATCACCTAATATGCTTCCTTTATTTAGGGAACTACTAGGGTCAACTGCTAATACTGCTACTTTTTTATGATTATTTGTTAGATATTTTCCCAGTGCCTCTATAAAAGTACTTTTTCCAACACCTGGAACTCCTGTTATTCCAATTCTTATGGAGGAATTAGCAAAAGGAAGGCATTGTTCTAAAATGATATTTGCCTTTTTTTGATGTTCTTTATTTGTACTTTCTATTAAAGTAATGGCTCTACTGAGGTAAGTAATGTTTCCTGCTATTATTTCGGTAACAAATTTTTTTATTGATGGACTCTTACTTCTATTCGATTTAATAATATTCGCAGAAGTTATACTGGTAGTTTTCAAATCAGAAAACCCCTCTTTGTGAAACGGTGATGAAGATTCTTTTTTAGCCATAATAGATGACATAATTTGAAAGTAAATTTATAAATAATAATGATGAAAAATACATCAATTTAAAAAAGGAGCTTTTTATTTATGTAGAATCAATGCTTGTTTAACATAAAAAAAGAATTTTTAACCTAATTTCTTAATCATTTGAATTTCTATATTCTTTATAAAGTGCCTATCTTTAACGTTTAAAACATTACTTTACATGAAACTCTACAAGGAGAATCAATTAAAAATATACAATTCACTTTCTAAGACTAAAGAAACTTTTACACCCGTTCATGAAGGGCATATAGGTATGTACGTCTGTGGTCCAACAGTTTACAGTAATGTACATCTTGGAAATTTAAGAACTTTTATGTTCTTTGATGTTGCTTTTCGTTACTTTTTACACTTAGGATACAAAGTAAGATATGTCAGAAATATTACTGATGCTGGTCATTTAGAGAATGATGCAGACGAAGGGGAAGATAGGATCGCAAAAAAAGCACGTTTAGAGGAAATTGAACCCATGGAAGTTGTTCAACGATATACTGTTGATTTTCATGATGTTTTAAAAAAATACAATTTTCTTCCACCTAGTATAGAGCCTACTGCCACAGGGCATATTGTAGAACAAATAGAAATGATAAAGGATATCATTGACAAGGGATTAGGATATGAAATTAATGGTTCAGTATATTTTGATGTTATAGCTTACAATAAAAGCAATCATTATGGAATTTTATCAGGAAGAAAGATAGAAGACGCGATTCATAATACAAGAGCACTTGACGGTCAATCTGATAAAAGAAATCCACAAGATTTTGCTTTATGGAAAAAAGCTGACGAACGTCACATTATGCGATGGTCATCCCCTTGGTCAGAGGGTTTTCCAGGATGGCATCTGGAATGTTCTGTGATGAGTTCTAAGTATTTAGGGGATAAGTTTGACATTCATGGAGGTGGTCTTGATTTAAAATTTCCTCATCATGAGTGTGAAATTGCTCAATCTAAAACCTGTTCTGGCCATGATCCAGTTAATTACTGGATGCATACAAATATGCTGTTGTTAAATGGTCAAAAAATGGCTAAATCTACTGGTAATTATATTTTGCCAAATGAAATTTTAACAGGAGAAAATAAAATTTTAAGTAAAGCCTTTTCACCTAGTGTTGTTCGGTTTTTTAATATGCAAGCCAATTACAGAAGTATTTTAGATTTTTCAAGTGATGCCTTAGAAGCCTCAGAAAAAGGATATTTGAAATTGATGGACGCAATGACAAGTCTAAAAAATTTATCAACACAAAAATCTTCTTCAGTAAACATATCTGAGTGGAAGCATAAATGTTATGGAGCAATGAATGATGATTTTAATACTCCTGTTTTGATATCTCATATTTTTGAAGGCGTTAAGTTTATCAATCAGATTAAAGAAGGTAAAGCGTCAATAACTTCAAATGATCTCGTAGATTTCATATCTACAATGAATGCTTTCGTTTACGATGTACTTGGATTACTAAATGATGTAAATGACCAATCTTCAGGGAAAATTGATGGTGTTGTTTCATTGTTAATAAAGTTAAGAAAAGAAGCTAGAGAAAATAAAGATTGGGATTTATCTGACCAAATTAGGGATGAATTATCAGCCATTGGAATTCAATTAAAAGATGGTAGAGATGGAACTACATATTCAATCAGTTGATTTTTAATAATTAAATATGAAAACTAGAAAAAGTTAAACTTTGAATTTTAAAGATATACTTACTTATCCATTAGTGTTGTTAGTTAGATTTTATCAACTTGCCATTTCACCATATACACCCTCTACCTGTAGATATGAACCTAGCTGTTCACAATATACAATTGAAGCCCTCAAAAAAAGAGGACTAATTGTTGGTCTTTGGCTATCTTTGAAGCGAATTTTTAGTTGCCATCCATGGGGTGGGAGCGGTTATGATCCCGTTCCAAAAAAAAATAAATAATTATTTCTAAATGATGTTTAGAAATTAATAAATTAATTAAATATGAATTTTTTGTCAATTACTTGGGATCCATCTTTAGGAATAGATTTGGGTTTTTTTACTATACGATGGTATAGTCTAATGTTTGTTGCAGCTTTTATTATGGGGCTTCGTTTAATGAAGAAGATATATATAGAAGAAAATATAAACTTAGAAAAACTAGATACACTTTTCATGTATACCTTCATATCTATGCTTGTTGGAATGAGATTTGGTGAAGTATTCTTTTATTCTTGGGATTATTACAAAAATAATCTTCTTGAAATTATTTTACCCATCAAACGTGCAGCAGGAGAATCAGCAATATTTGGCTTATTAGAAGGATGGAAATTTACAGGATATACTGGTTTTGCTAGTCATGGTGCTGCTATAGCTATTATTTTAGCTATGTATTGGTACAGTAGGAAGCACTTAAATAAATCTCTTCTTTTTATTTTGGATAGAATGTCAATAGTAAGTGCCCTTGGAGCTGCATTCGTTAGAATAGGAAATTTTTTCAATTCAGAAATTTATGGAAAACCAACTGGGTCTAGTTTGGGTGTTGTTTTTAAAAACTCAGATGCTGAAATGTTACCTAGACATCCTACTCAACTTTATGAAGCCCTGTGTTATTTAATTTTATTTTTTATTTTATGGAAATTTTATTGGAAAACAGATAAAAAGGAAAAGACTGGATTTCTTTTTGGCCTTTTTATGATAGGTTTATGGTCTGCTAGATTCTTTATTGAATTTTTTAAAGAAGCTCAAGTAGACGGTAGAGAAGATTGGATTTTAAATTTAAATACAGGTCAAGTTTTAAGTATTCCCTTAATTTTTATTGGTCTATGGTTAGTATTCCGAAGCCCTAAAACAACTTTATAATTAAATATTTTTTCAAGTATATTAAAAAAACCACGATGTAAATCGTGGTTTTTTTTGTTATAAAGTGAGGTTATATTATCCTTTAATTTTATTTTTAAATTTATTAAACTTAGATTCTTGTTGTATTGGGAAACTATTGTTAGAGGTATCTACATCTGCAGTTTCTAAGTCTGGATCAATGGTGATATTAACAATTTCCTTATCAGACTTTACCACTTTTGTAATTTCATTGTCGTTGTATCTCCATATTTGAGCTGGATAAACTTTTCTTTCTTTTGTTCCATCTTTGTAGGTGTATTCTGCAATAATTGGCATGACTAAGCCACCGGGCTTATTAAATGTGATTTCGTAAAAGAAGTTTGAATCTGCTTTTTTTGCGTTTTCTGAGGAAAAAGTTAATCCCTCTGATGTGTCTTCAATGAAGTTTACATCTTTATCAGCATCTTGCTTAAAGAACTTTTTAACACCTTTAATTCCAATATCAGTAACATCTGTTGAATAAAACCATCCTCTCCAAAACCAATCTAAGTCCATTGCAGATGCGTCCTCCATGGATCTGAAGAAATCAGCAGGAGTAGGATGCTTAAACATCCATCTTTGTGAATAAGTTTTAAATGCATGGTCAAATAATTCAGGTCCCATTATGGTTTCACGAAGTATCCAAAGTGCTGTAGCTGGTTTACCATAGGCATTGTTACCAAAACTATACACATTATCTCCTTTAGACATGATAGGTGCAATTTTAGATTGGTCACCGTCCATGTAAGAAACGATGTTTTTAGGCAGTCCTCTTCTTAACGGAAAGTTAGGATCGTAATCCAATTCAGCTAACATTTCAACATATGAATTTAAGCCCTCATCCATCCAAGTCCACTGACGTTCGTCTGAGTTTACAATCATTGGAAAGAAATTATGACCAACTTCGTGAATGGTAACTTTAATCATTAAATATTTCATTCGATCTGAATATCCACCGTCTGGTAGGTCTGGTCTTCCAGGATTAAATGCCATTTGTGGATATTCCATACCCATTTGACCATCTACAGATACAGCTTTGTGGTAAGGGTAATCAAATGTATATTTTGAATAGGTTTTTAAAGTTTGAGCTGTTGCTAGGGTAGAGTGGTCTCCATATAACGGATTGGCTTCTTTTGAATATAAAGAATATGCCATTACTGATCTTCCGTTTATATCAACAGCCATCCCATCCCAAATAAATTTTCTTGATGTTGCAAAAGCATAGTCTCTAACATTTTCTGCATAATATTTCCAAGTTTTTGTTTTCTTAGATCTATTTTTTTCAGCTGATATAGCCTCTTCTTGTGAATGAATTACTACAGGTTTGTCAAAGGTGTTTTTAGCTTCTTGTAAACGTTTTTGTTGTTTTTTCGTGAGCACTTCTTTTTCATTTTTTAAAACACCTGTTGCTTGCATTATGTGATCAGATGGCACTGTTATATCTACAGTAAAATCTCCAAATTCTAAAGCAAATTCACTTCGACCCCAAAATTGATCATTTTGCCAACCTTCTACATTATCGTAGACACATAATCTTGGGTAAAATTGAGCGATAACATAATTGTTATTACCATCTTCAGGAAAATGTTCAAAGCCTGATCTTCCTCTATTTACTCTGTGATTATTTATGTTGTACCACCAAGATATTTTAAATTCAAACTTTTCACCTGATGCTAAAGGTTTTTCTAAATTAATACGCATCATAGTTTGATTTATAGTGTGAGATAAATCACTACCATCAAGGTTTTTCACACTCATAATATTAAATCCTCCATCAAAAGGTTCATTAAACATCGCATTGTACCAACGTTTATTTAATTTTTCAGGGATTTTACTACTTGGAGTAATATCAGGAGTTTTAGAGTCTTTTGCTCTAACATTTTGATCTAATTGTACCCATAAGTATTTTAAGGTATCATCAGAATTATTATGATAGGTTATAGTTTCATTACCAGTAATTTTTTCGTTGTCATCATCAAGTACAATACTCATGGTATAATCTACTTTCTGTTGGCTATAATTTACACCAGGAGCACCAGAGGCTGTTCTTTGACTATTGGGTGTAGCTAATACATCTTTAAGTTGTCTAAATTTATTTTGATTTGTATGACCCTTTTGAGTTTTTGATGTTCTTTCTTGAGCTTGTATCGTGGGCAATACAAACAACATTGAAAGCATAAGAGTTGTTAATTTATTCATATTTAAAAATTTATATTAATGTTGTTAGGTAATAAGAATTTCTATCCTTTTAATTTTTTTCTAAATTTATCAAACTTAGAATTATCTTTCTTTGGCCAACTGTTATTTGAAGTGTCTATATCTGCGGTTTCCAAATCAGGATCTATGGTGATTTTTTTAATTTCCTTTACAGTTTTAAAAACTTTTGAAACCATTTTATCGTTATATCTCCATATTTGAGCAGGAAACTTATGGCGATCTTTTGTTCCATCTTCATACTCAAGTTCAACTATAATAGGCATTACTAAGCCCCCAGGTTTTTCAAAAGTTACTTCATAAAAATAATTTGGTATATCTTTTAATGTTTTCTTTTCATCTTCAGTCATTAAGGCTAAATGGTTTTTAATGACAGGGATTTCAGAGGCAATTAATGCATTACTAGCAACTGATCCTTTTTCTTCTTGTTTAAAATAGACAAGTTTTCCATCGAAATCGGCTAAATCCATATTATACCTTTTAGCCATTTTTTTAGCTTCTTCTGTAGGTTGATCTGTTAAAATAAATTTTTTAACTTCTTTTAAAGCAATATCATTATAATCGGTGGTGTAAAACCAACCTCTCCAGAACCAGTCTAGATCCATTGCTGATGCATCTTCCATAGTTCTAAAAAAATCTGCTGGACTTGGATGTTTAAACATCCATCTTTTGGAGTATGTTCTAAATGCATAATCAAATAATTCTGGACCCATAATTGTTTGTCTAAGCATGTAAAGACCTGCAGCAGGTTTGGTATAGGCATTTGGTCCAAAATTCTTAACATAATCACCCTGTGACATTATCGGTGAAAGGTTATTTTGATTGATACTCATATATCCTACAATGTCTTTTGGAAGATTGCCTGTGTAAAAATTTGGATCGTAGTCTAATTCGGCTAAAATTTCAACAAATGAATTTATTCCTTCATCCATCCAAGTCCATTGGCGTTCATCAGAATTAACAATCATTGGGAAAAAATTGTGTCCTACTTCATGAGTAATAACACCAATCATTCCTCTTTTAGTTCTTTCAGAATATGTACCATCAGGATTAGGGCGTCCATAATTAAAACATATCATTGGATATTCCATACCCTGTCTATCTGCGTGAACAGATATGGCTTTACTATATGGATAATCAAATGTCATTTTTGAATATTCTTCTAAAGTATTAGCGACAACTCTTGTAGAATGTTCTTCCCACAAAGGATTTCCCTCTTTTGGGTATAATGAAACTGCCATTACAGTTTTTCCATTAATGTTAACAGCCATGGCGTCCCAAATATATTTTCTCGACGAAGCAAATGCAAAATCACGTACATTCTTGGCATTAAAATGCCAAGTTTTAGTTTTGTTTGATCTTTCTTTTTCAGCCAATTCAGCTTCATCTTGAGTCACAATAAAAACTGGATTATTAAATGAAGTTCTTGCTTTTTCAAAACGTTTTTGTTGTTCTTTAGTTAATACTTTTTTTTCATTAAGTAATTCTCCTGTGGCATCAACAATATGGTCTGCGGGAACAGTAATTTTTACATCATAATCTCCAAATTCTAATGCCCATTCACTTCTTCCCCAAAACTGCATGTTTTGCCAACCTTCAACATTGTCATAAACTGCTAGTCTTGGAAAAAATTGAGCAATGGTATAATTTTTATTTCCATCATCAAATAATTCAAAACCAGACCTTCCTCCATCAGTAACAGAATTATTGATTAAATAATTCCATTTGATGTTAAACTCAAAAACACCTCCTGGAGATAGGGGTTGAGGTAAGTTAATTCTCATCATAGTTCTATTCACAGTGTAAGAAATTGGATTTCCATTTATATTTTTTACTTCTTCAATTTTAAACCCAAAATCTGCAGGTTTTAAAATATTATTTTTTGTGAAAGTTTTTGGTCCGTTGTAAGGGTTATTTCCTAATTTTTCTGAGTTTGCAAGTGGAGTTTTAGAGTCAGGGGCTCTCATATTTTGATCTAATTGAACCCATAGATACTCTAGATAATCTTTTGAATTATTTTTGTAGGTAATGGATTCATTACCAAAAATTCTATTAGCTTCCTCATCTAAAACAATATCCATTTTATAATCAACCTTTTGTTGAGTATACTCATAGCCAGGAGCACCAGAGGCAGTTCTTCTATTGTTAGGCGTAGGCAATACGTCTTTTAGTTGTCTAAATTTATTTTGGTCTGTATGCCCTTTTATTTCTTTTTTACCTGAATTTTGAGCTACAGTAGCAGATATAATAAATATTAAACTAAAAGTGATCGATACTATTTTTTTCATGGGTTTAATTTTTTTTTAAATTTTTGTTGAAATTAATAAACTAGAGTAAATAAATTGAGGTATTTTTTAAAAATTTAACAAAGCTTTATTATTGTTTTTTGATAAAATTTTACTCTGTCTTTTAGAACCATTTTTAAATTTTATTACATTTTGTTGTTGTTCAAAATAGTCAAAAAGAATAGTGTTATTTACTTGTAAGGCTGAAGGATCCTCTATTACTGATGATTCGATGTAAAAATAGACTAAATCTCCTTCATATTCCTTCCCAATAAAGCTATATTCGACCGGTTTATCATTAACTAAAAAACTTAAATTTTTTAATAGATACTTCTTAAAATAAATATCTACATCTTCTAATTCTTGTTTTGTTGTAAGTCTTAAGTCTACATCGTACTCTTTATTGACCGCTATTTCTATGTCATCCATAAATACATTGATAATAACTTCTAATCTGTTTTGCTCTTTATTATACTCAACTTGAGTTAGACTTAAATAGTATTTGTGAGATGTAAAAGCTAGAGTAAATAGTAAAAATATACACACAAATTTTTTCATAAATAACATTGAGTATAGGGGTTAAATTATTCTTCTTTTTTATTTATGAGAAGTAAATACGTGATACTTTCTTTTTTTAGCACGTTAATTAATTCTATTTTCCTATTTTGTTTGAATAAATTCTCTATGCCTAACGGATTACAATATTCTAAAAAACTGTAATATTTATCTCTTGGAATTTTAAGATCATTTTCAAAAAAAGGTTCACCAAATTCACTTAATAACATTTTTGGAAACTTTTCTCTAAAGTTTAAATCTCTTCTTAATGCCCAGAGTCTTTCTGAATATTTAAATGGTATTGATACTCCGCCACCAGCACCTGCAAACATAGCTATAGGGTCAACATTATTCATAGGTGGTCTCACCCTTTGATCTATATAATCACCATCGTAAATTATATTCATATTAACACCTGACAAATCCATAGTGTTTTTTAAAGCCTCAGCTCTTCTATCCTCTGGTGTTTTTTTTAAGTCTAGTGATAAAAAACCATCTAAATCATTTCTTTTAAGTACTACTTCATCCAATTCATACCTTGAATTAATCATAAATACATCTAAGACTTCAGATCTGTAGATAAAATTATTAATAACTCGATATATGGTTTTGTGTTGTACTGATGAAAACTGTAATGTGTCGCCTACAGAAACAACAATTTTATAATCTCCAAAATCATTAGAAAAGGTTCCTTTATTGGTTTTTAAGTTTATAATATTAGCATTTTTTACTACACTACTAGAATCTTTGAGTTTTCCATAAAGCCAAAATTTATTTTTTTGGGCGAGTAGGTTAGTGCTAAAAAAAATTAAAACAATTAGGAATATTTTAGTTTTCAAATTAAATCAGTTTGTTTTTTTATAAAAGTACAATTTAATTTTTTATGGTTAACCTACTTTTGTTTTAATTGAACTAAAAAATTGATGCTTTCATCCTCCAATAATTTAATAATATCAAGTCTTTTGTTATCAGTATATAAATCCTCAATATTAAATTGTAAACAATAATCTAAAAATGGTTTAATTTGATCATTGGGAATTTTAAGTTCTTTAAAAAAATCACTTCCAAAATCAGTTAATATTTTATTTTTTAAAAGTTCATTTATTTCTTTTTTTGATAATTTTTTCTTCTTTTTTGGAATTAAGCTAATTATTCCATTAACAATACCCATCAAATTTGCTCCATTAAAAGCTCTTGATGGATCTGTATTTCTCATGCTTGTTTCAGCTAGTTTACTGTTTTTTTTGATAGGTTTTTTTAAAATACCCTTTTGAGATTCTTTAGATATGTTTTCGAGGATGTTACTTAATTTTCTTCCCTTGATGGCTATGGTATCTTTTGGAACTTTTTTTCGATCGGTTCTTAAATCACCTATTAAATCATGTTTTTTAACATTAATTTCCTCCAATACATAATTTTTATTCTTTAGAATTAGATTTAATTTTTTACTAAAAAAAACTCTATCAGTAATAATCTTTTTAACCGTTTCAAATTGTACAGAGGTAAATTCTAAAGTATCTCCTAAAGAAACGGTGATACGATATTGTCCATAATCATTTGAATATGTTCCCTTTAATGAATTTAGGTTAACAACATGTACATCTTTAATCAAGTTTAATGAATCTCTTACCATTCCTCGTAAGAATACATTACTTTTCTGAGCAAATAGCTGAAAAGAGCAGATTAATAACACCATTAAAATTAACTTCTTATTCACTAACTTAAATATTTTATTACAAGGTAAATATCAAATTCTAATATTTATAATAGTATACAATAATATTTTGTTAAATAACAAAAGCTTTATGTATTTTTGAAAATATGAAAAAACTTCTTATCGCAAGCTCATCTACAATTCATGGTAGTGGTTTTTTAGAATATTTATCACCAACATTAACTTATTTTTTTAAAGGAGTATCTACTTTGGTTTTTATCCCTTATGCCAGACCCAGTGGTATATCTTACGAAGACTATACTTCAAAAGTTGCTCTATTTTTTAATTCAATTGGAATTCAAGTAATTGGTATCCATGAGTTTGATTCACCCAGAGAGGCACTTATTAACGCAGAGGCTATTTTTACTGGAGGTGGAAATACTTTTGAATTGGTAAATCAATTATATAAACAACAGCTTTTCCCAATTCTTTCAGAGGTTTTAAATAATGGAACTCCATATTTAGGGACTAGTGCTGGTAGTAATATTTGTGGTATTTCAATGATGAACACAAATGATATGCCAATTGTATATCCTCCCAGCTTTCTTACGCTTGGAATTATTCCTTTTAATATAAATGCTCATTACATTGATCCAATAAAGGATTCAAAACATATGGGAGAAACTAGAGAGACAAGAATTAAAGAATATCACTTTTTTAATAACACATCAGTCCTAGGTTTACGAGAAGGAAGTTGGTTAGAAGTTATTGATAATGTAATCACTTTAAAAGGTAAGTCATCTGCTAAGTGGTTTGAAAAGGATAAAACTCCTGTAGATATTTCTTCAAACTCAATTATAAAATAATAATCTCTTAATAAGTAACGTAATCTATAATTTCTAGACCGTATCCAATCATTCCAACACGCTTGGTTTGTTGTGTATTGGTCATGAGTTTAATTTTACTAATATTAAGATCATGTAAAATCTGTGCTCCAATTCCAAAATCTTTATTGTCCATAGCCATAATTGGTGCCTTCATGATACCATTAGCTTGATTTTCCTTTAAAATATGTAAGCGATTTAATAAGTTTTGAGATTGATTTTGCTGATTTATAAATAAAATGGCACCTTTTCCATTTTCATTAATGGTTTGAAACATTTGATCAAGTTTCTTGTCAGCATTATTTGTCAGAGTACCTAAAATATCATTGTTTACAAGGGTTGAGTTGACTCTTGTAAGAACTACTTCATCATTATTCCAAACACCCTTAGTAAGGGCAATATGTACTTGATTGTTGGTAGTTTGTTGGTAAGCCCTGAGTCGAAAATCTCCAAATCTAGTTTTGATTGTATAATCCTCTTTTTTCTCAATCAAAGAATCATGTTCCATTCTATAAGCAACCAAGTCTTCAATAGAGACAATTTTTATATCAAATTTTTTTGCAACATCAATTAATTGTGGAAGGCGAGCCATGGTCCCGTCTTCATTCATTATTTCAACTATTAATCCAGCAGGTTTCAGATTTGCTAATCTTGCAAAGTCAATAGCAGCTTCGGTATGGCCAGTTCTCCTTAAAACACCACCTTCTTTAGCTTTTAAAGGAAATATGTGACCAGGTCTGGCAAGATCGAAAGATTTTGTGTCATTATCAATTAAGGCTTTTACAGTTTTAGATCTATCTGATGCAGAAATACCTGTTGTTACTCCTTTACCGCGCAAATCAACAGATACTGTAAAAGCGGTTTCCATAGGATCTGTATTGTTAGAAACCATCATTCCTAATTCCAATTCTTTACAACGTAATTCAGTTAAAGGAGCACAAATTAAACCACGACCATGAGTAGCCATGAAATTAATCATATCGGGAGTTACCATTTCTGCAGCAGCTAGGAAATCTCCTTCATTTTCTCTGTTTTCATCGTCTACTACAATGATAATTTTTCCTTTTTTGATATCTTGAATAGCATCTTCTATTGTATTCAATTCTATCTTTTTAGAGCTGATATTTGTTGTATTCATTTTTTATTTATTCTGAAGGTTTTACCTTTTTAATGAATTTTGTCAATGGGTGTAAAAATACATCAATATTAAATAATCCCATACCTTTTGACGCTCTTCTTGTTAGGAAATAAGCAAAAGGAATCATAATTATACTTGAAACCCAAGAGCCTATAAAGGCAGAAAGTGAACTTTCTTCTGCCAAATTTCTTCCAAATGTATTCACAAAAAAGTAAATTACATATATAACTATTGCTAATATCATTGGTAATCCAAATCCACCTTTTCTAATTATAGAACCTAGTGGAGCACCAATAAAAAATAATATTAAACAAGAGAGTGAAATGGCTATTCTGTTATGAAATTCAATATCATAAAGGTTTAGAATCTTTCTTTTCCATTGAATAGATTTCTTATCTGTTTTAATATTTTTATTTGAATTTTTAACATTGTTTATTGCTGAGTTCAGTACACTAATTTTTCCACTCAAATTAAAGTTATCTAAAACCTCGGGTTTAAATTTAATTAAAGCCATAGAATCATTTTGTTTGTAGAGTTCTTTAGCATTTATTTTAATGTAAATACTTTTAGATTTAGATGTTAAATACTCGTCATAAGATAATTTCATTGCAGGGATAGTGTCTTTTAATTGACCTAAACTCAGCATATTGAAACTTTTTGTGTACTTTTCATCATCTAAATCATCGTCAGTAAACTTTGAAATATCTATATTGAAAGTGTATTTTTTGAATGTTGCATTAGAAGCAGGCATTTTTTTCATAGTTTCAATATTCCTTCTTTTAGGAATATGTTCTTCGTGATAATAACCATCAAATAAAACAAGAGTCATATATTTACTTCCCTCTTCACTAATAATTTTTCCTCTTTCGGCAGTGATAATTTTTTTATTACCCTTTTTAGACGATAAGTCATAAATTAAAACCTTTTTGAGTAAGTTTTGCTCTTCACCGTATTTTTCATCAAATTTTATTTGGTAGTTAGGTATTTCGGAATTAAAGCTTCCGGAAATTAAAGCTAGAGCAGGTGTTTTCTTTTTTATGTTGTTTGTTAGGTTTTTTTGCTTCAATGTAGCATAAGGGAATACATAGTTAAGAGATAAAAAATTTAATACACTTATTAGAAGTGTTAACAAAATTAAAGGTCTCATTAGCCTCATTAAGGAAATACTTGCAGATTTAGCTGCTGCAAATTCATAATTTTCTGACATGTTTCCTAATGCCATTATAGAGGATAATAACACAGCTATGGGTAACGCCTGAGATGAAACAACTAAAGCAGTGTAATAAAGAAATTTAAAAATAAAAAAGAGCCCAATACCTTTACCAGCAATACTTTCAAAAGCCATCCATAATGCTTGCATAACAAGCACAAATAGAATTATTAAAAAAGTTGCAAAAAATGGAACTAAAAATGATTTTAAAATATATCGATCTAAAATTTTCATCTAGTCTATTAAATAACCAAGTTTTTCATAAGAATTTTGATCAAATTGAAACAGTTCATCAGAGATCTTTTGATTGCTTTTAAATTGATCTATAGTTAGAGTGGTTTTTGTACCATTATCACCAAATTGTATTAACTTATAAATGTGATTAGTTTTAAGGTCTATTCCCAAGTTTACTTTTACAATTTCGGAATCTGTATCGATAGGAGTAAGTTCAATAAATTGAATTTTTCGGCCATTTATTAGTTTAATCAAACTCATTTTATAATTGTATCCTTCCTTGTAAAAGGTGAGTAATTTAGACGGGTAAATTACACCATCTTCTTCCTCTAAATCTTGATCATTAATCATAACCTCTTTTTCATCATGATTAATTACGTATAATTTAATTCCGTTAAAAATAAAATTATTTCCTAGATAGTTTAAGTTATACATTTCTCCTTGTAGGGTTATAGATCCTCTAGTAGGTAATTCGTCATCTTCATTAATTCCTGCTTCTTCATTCATTAGTGAGGTACTAAAATCCAAGATCATATTGTTGTATGTTTTCATAGTTGTAGAAACTTTATCCAATAATAATCTTGCTTCGTCTTTCTGTTGAGAAATAACTGAAGTATTTATCATAAGCATAATAACAAATAACCAAATTTTATTCATTTTATCCGTTTTTTTCATTTTCTAATAATTGTTCTAGACTTACTAAATCTTGGACTAAAACTTGTCTTGCTTTACTGCCTTCAAAGTTTCCAACGATACCAGCAGCCTCTAGTTGATCAATTAATCGTCCAGCCCTATTATAACCAAGTTTTAATTTTCTTTGTAATAGTGATGCAGAACCTTGTTGAGCAATAACTATAATTTCTGCAGCTTCTTTGAATAATTTATCTCTGTCAGAAATATCTATATCAATACTTGTGCCACCTTCTTCACCTACATACTCAGGCAAAAGGTGTGCATCTGGATATGCTCTTTGTGATCCAATAAAATCTGTAATTTTTTCTACTTCCGGCGTGTCAACAAAAGCACATTGAATTCTTTCTATTTCATTTCCTGCAGTGTAAAGTAAATCTCCTCGACCAATTAATTGATCTGCCCCACCAGCATCCAATATAGTTCTTGAATCTATTTTAGAGGTTACTCTAAATGCAATTCTAGCAGGGAAATTAGCTTTAATTATTCCAGTAATAACATTTACTGAAGGTCTTTGTGTAGCAACAATTAAATGTATTCCTATTGCTCGTGCCAATTGAGCTAATCTAGCAATTGGTGTTTCTACTTCTTTTCCAGCGGTCATGATTAAATCAGCAAATTCATCTATTACTAAAACTATATATGGAAGGAATTGATGTCCATCATTTGGATTTAATTTTCTAGCCTTAAACTTACTATTGTATTCTTTTATATTTCTAACCATTGCAGATTTAAGCAAGTCATAACGATTATCCATTTCTATACACAATGAATTTAAGGTATGAACTACTTTTGTAGTGTCTGTTATTATTGCCTCATCTGAATCTGGTAGTTTTGCTAAGTAGTGACGTTCAATTTTATTGAATAAAGTTAATTCAACTTTTTTAGGATCAACTAATATAAATTTAACCTCTGCTGGATGCTTTCTATAGAGTAACGAGGTAAGTACAGCATTTAAACCTACAGATTTTCCTTGTCCTGTAGCACCAGCCATTAACAAGTGTGGCATTTTTGCTAAATCAACAACAAAAGTTTCATTAGAAATAGTTTTTCCTAGAGCAATGGGTAATTCCATATTAGATTCTTGAAACTTTTTGGAAGCTATGACAGAATACATGGAAACAATAGTAGATTTCTTATTTGGAACTTCAATACCAATGGTTCCTTTTCCTGGAATTGGTGCAATTATTCTAATTCCGAGAGCTGATAACGACAAGGCTATGTCATCTTCTAAATTTTTTATTTTTGAAATTCTTATGCCTGCCTCAGGAACTATTTCATATAATGTTATTGTTGGTCCAACAGTGGCTTTAATTTGTGCAATACCTATTTTATAATTTTTTAAAGTATCAACAATTTTATTTTTGTTCAGTTCTAATTCTTCAGGATCTATAGAAATACTTTCGTTATACTGTTTTAATAAATTTAAAGTTGGAAATTTAAAATTCCCCAATTCTAAGGTTGGATCGAACTCCCCAAAATCTTTAACTAGTTTTTTTGATAAATTTTCAGAAACATTTTCTTCTTCTGTAATTTCTTTAATATCAATTTCAACAAGATCATCTTCTTTGCTTTTAGCAATAGGTTCTTTAGTATTTGAATTTATTTTATTAGAAGAAGGAGATACTTCAGAATGATTTTCTATGGTTGGTTTTAGATTTTCAACAGACAATTCAAATTCAGATTTTTCTTCAGTTAAAGCTATTGGTTCTTCTGGTATAGCCTCTTGGATATGAGTAGAGGAATTATCGAGATTTTGTTTCCCCTTTTCTTTAGTTGACTTAAAAATGTTAATGATGATCTCAGGAGTAATTTTAAATTTAATAATAATATAAGATACTAATAGGAATAACAAACTTATACCTAAGCCTGTTTTTCCAATAAATAACTGTATGTATTGATTTAATTCATATCCAATAACACCAGCCAAAAGAGTATTTGATTTATACAGAAAGCCAAATGTAATAGAAATCCACATCATGGATAAAAGACCCCAATTAATGGATACAATTAATCTCGAAAATTTGGTTTTGAATAACCAATATAAACTTGATAAAAACAGGAGGTAAGGAAGGATAAAAGCTCCTAAACCTACCCCTTTATAAATGAAAAAATGGCTCAAATTTGCTCCAACCTTTCCCAATAAATTTTTTCCTTGAACGGTTTTGTTTGAAAATTCATTGATAATACTTTGGTCTTCTTGCCAATTAAAGAAAAATGAAATAAATGCAACTAAAAGAAATATAGATAAGAATAACAAAAAGGAACCAATTACGGTCTGAATCTGCCTACTTTTTAAGAAATTCATAACCGAATTTGACCCTAAAGATTTAGTTTTTGCAGCGTTTTTAGTCTTTTTGGCCATAAAAAAAAAGAATATTTGAAAAGTAAATATAAAGTATTTACTTAGAAAAGTAATGCTATTTTTGGAATGTATATAATTCCAGCAATTATTAAAGAAATTATTGCGGCTATACCAGAAGAACCTGCAGACACATCCTTAATGAAACCAATTTTTTTATGATAATCGGGGTGAATAAAATCAGCTAATTTTTCTATCCCTGTATTTAAGGATTCTGCAACAAGAACTAAACCTATAGCAAGGGTTTGGATGAGCCATTCGATAGTACTTATATCAAAATAAAACCCAGCTAAAGAAATAATTAAAATAATAAATAACTGGGCTTTAATACTACTTTCTGTGGTAATAAGAAACCAAATACCACGAAGTGAGAATTTTATACTTCTAATTCGTTCTACAATAAAATTATCTTTTGGGTTCTTCACAGGTATATTTTAAATTGCTGCTAAAGCATTTTCATAATTTGGTTCATTTGCAATTTCAGAAACTTGTTCCGAATAAGTAATATCTCCCTCGGAATTTATAACAATTACAGCTCTTGAGTGTAAATTTTTGAATGAACTATCTGAAATTTCTAATCCATAATTCTTGCCAAAATTACCATCAGCAAAATCAGATAGCATTATTACGTTTTCTAGACCCTCAGCACCACAAAATCTTTGTTGTGCGAATGGTAAATCTCTCGAAATGCATAGTACTTTAGTGTTTTTCATACTGGCTGCAGATTTGTTGAAAGATCTCACAGAGGCAGAACAAGTTCCAGTATCTACACTAGGGAATATATTTAATAATAGTGTAAATCCTTTAAAATCACTCAATGATTTTTTTGAAAGATCAGTTGCTGTTAATATAAAATCTGGTGCTTTAGTACCATTTTTAGGGATTTCTCCTACAGTTGAGATGGGTGTTCCTCCAAGAGTTATTTTTATCATATTATCTAATTTTTTAATTATGTAAAAGTAATAGAATAAAGCTAGTAAATTTGTTTGAATATTGTTAATTATTAGAGCAATTATTATAATACCTTCGTAGCATATTTTTTACACCAAATGAATCTAAGTAGTTACACAAAAGAATTCAGATACAATTGGACACTAGCTTCACCAGTTATGCTCGGAATGTTAGGGCATACTTTTGTGAGCTTTGTAGATAATATTATGGTTGGTCAATTAGGAACAGCAGAATTGGCTGCTGTTTCATTGGGAAATAGTTTTATGTTTATAGCCATGTCTATTGGTATTGGTTTTTCTACTGCTATCACTCCCTTGATCGCAGAAGCAGATGCCTCTGATAATTTTCTAAAAGCAAAGTCTACTTTTAAACATGGTTTGTTCTTATGTTCTGTTTTGGGGATAAGCATGTTTCTATTATTACTTCTCTCAAAGTCACTTCTAAATAGTAATTTTTTAGATCAACCTGAGGAAGTAGTTAATCTAGCAATTCCCTATCTAGACCTCGTTGCTTTTTCTTTAATTCCCTTAATTATTTTTCAAGCATTTAAACAATTTAGTGACGGATTATCTATGACTAGATATCCTATGTATGCAACAATATTAGCCAATATTATAAATATTATCATAAACTATGTTTTAATTTTTGGAAAATTTGGTTTTCCAGCTTTTGGAATTATTGGTGCTGCTTATGGAACAGTGATTTCTAGATTAATTATGGTTTTTTATTTATGGTGGTTATTAGTAAACAAAGAACGTTCAAAGAGGTTTGTAACCACTATTAAAATTTTTGTACTTGAAAAATTTATGCTTAAAAAAATAGTTAGTTTAGGAGCGCCAAGTGCTTTACAAATGTTTTTTGAAATAGCTATTTTTACTGCTGCGATATGGTTAAGTGGTTTGTTAGGTAAAAATCCTCAAGCCGCCAATCAAATTGCATTAAATTTATCTTCCATGACCTTTATGATTGCTATGGGTTTAAGTGTAGCCGCTATGATTAGAGTTGGTAATCAGAAAGGCTTACTGAAATTTATAGAGTTAAGAAGAATAGCCATTTCAATTTTTATTTTTGCCAGTATATTTGCTGCTAGTTTTGCATTATTATTTTTAATTTTTAGATTTCAATTACCTAAAATTTATGTAGATTTTAATGATCCTGCTAACTTAATTGACACAATGGAAGTTGTTAGCATAGCTTCAAAACTTTTATTAATAGCTGCAATTTTTCAAATCAGTGATAGTATTCAAGTAGTAGTTCTTGGCGCTTTGAGAGGCCTTCAGGATGTAAACATACCAACTCTAATTACTTTTATTTCATACTGGATTATTGGATTTCCTATTAGTTTTTTCTTAGGTAAAGAAGAGGTTTTTGGTAGTGTTGGAATCTGGATAGGATTATTGGCAGGATTATCATCTGCATCTATTTTATTATATCTTCGCTTTAATTATTTAACTTTAAAATTGATAAAAACAAAAAACCATGGTCTTACCTAAATTTTTATTAGCTGATAATAGTAGCTTTCCTGAGGATATTTTTGTTCTTCACACAGAATTTCCTCGTTTCTTAATCAATTTAAAAGATGATGAAATTGAATGGTTTGAGGATTTATCTGGAGAAAGAGAGGATGATATTGCAGGTGAAGTCTCAAATTTAATTGAAGCAGCTTCTGTTTTTTACGATAAACAAATTGAAGGTTACGAATAAAATTGATTACCCTAAAGGTTAGCTACAAACTCTGAAAAAACTTTTTTATGTAGTTTCAGGTTTATCTTTGGTGATATTGATACACGTACAATATAATCTTTATCTCCTTCTTTTGTAGTTCCTTGTGTAGATGTAGCTGGCACAGTCCAATAGCTACCTTTGAGTTGGCCATAACTTACACAGAATTTACTTTCATTAGGTATTCTTTTAATCATTAAATTTATTAATTTAAGATTCAATGCCCTTTTATAATTTTCCTTTTCTTTGGCTGTATTTCCTATAGTTGGAAGATCTAACGAAAAAACCGAAGGAGTAAACCCTTGATTAGCTAATTCTTTAGAAACAAAGTTAATTTTTGCACTCGGTAAGTTTTTAGTGATGAAGTCCACAAAATCACGAGTATTTTGATATGCATCAAATATTCTTTGATTCATGGAAGGTAACTGTTTTGCTAAAATCTCATATTGAAGATCTGTGGCTTGATTATCGCAAATACTAAGATGCTTATCAATTTTAACCATCAAAGAATTTGTTTTTTTATTTCCCACACAATATCCTGCTGTACATTGACCACCACTTGGAAATTTAGAACCACTAACATAAGAAATGGCTTTAATCTTAGAAAATATTTCAACACTATCTAAAAACTGGGTGTTGGGACAAAAAGTTTGGTCTAAAACAAAAACAGGGTTAATAGCATTATCTCCTGCCAATGTCTTGCGTTTTTTTTCTAAAATAGTTTTTAATTGATGTAAATCTGGAACTTCAACTCTAGGGTTAGTGGGAATTTCAGCAATAATAAATGGCACAGCATCCTGAATAGCAATTTCATCTAAAATAACATCTATATTGTGCGTCATGTCGTTTTCTCTATCAACCAGTAAATCAATTACTTCAACATTTTTTATACATGCAGCAACCCGCCTTGCTTGGTCATTGGTTCCGCCATAACAATTGGGTGGTACTATAAATTTTATGGGTTTCCCTTGGTAGTTTTCTTGTGCGAAGTCTACTAAACCCATCATAATGGCGTATTGAATAGAGAGTCCGCTGGAACCTACTAAAGGTGTAGTTTTTGCTCTAGTAATATTTAAAATTTCATCTTTAACAATTTTTTTATTGACTTTTAAATTGTTTGCTGAAAGAAAAAAACTTGATTTTTTAATTAAAGCTTGTAAAGCAGTATAACAATCTATTGGTGTCATAGCAATTGTTTCTCTTCTTCTTACATGCTGTATCTCAGAGATATAATCTTCGTTTTTATTGCCATTAACAATTAGAATACTACCCAGTGTTTTGTATATGTTGATGAAAAAGTCAATATTTAAATTTAAATCGTTAATCTCTATTTTGTCAAATTGCGAAACTAATACAGTACTACCTTCAAAAGCAGGAATTTCAGATAATTTATTTACTTTTTTTAAGTCAAAATTATAACCATAGTTTTCTCTTATAGACTTATGATCTAATAAATCTAGAGAGCTATCTGTATATATGATTTGAGTATTTTTACGATCTAATAAATTTTTTCTTAATATAGCTAGAATAGGAATTGTTTGTGACGAAAAGCTAATGATATTTTTGGGTTTTATATCATGTAAATGAGCAATTGTCCACTCCATAACACAAGATAATGGATGTCCCAAACGAATATAATCATAAGCAGTAGGTAATTTGCTTAAGGCTGAAGTTTTGACGCTATCTTTCTTGCTCAGAAGTTCAAACTGTTCTAGAAATTTAGTTTTCGCTAATTTCTCATCATAAATATCTAGTCGGTGTGTAGTGGTAGATAACCAACTCGTTGGCATATGTTCTAGAACTTTATTCAAATAGTTTAGCATGCTATTGTATTAATGATTTAAAAAAAATTATTTTTTTCTTGTTTCTACTAATTCTAATTTATCTAAAGAAGTTTCTGTTGTAAAGTTTCCATAATTAATAAAAGCTTTTTTCTTTTCAATTTTTTCAATAGTTCCTACAGAATTTCCATCTATTAGTCTAACGTTGTCGTTAATTTTAAATACATATGCAGCCTTAATTTTTGCTAATTTTTTAGCTTCATTTTTTTTAACCTTTCTAATTTCAACTACCTTTTCCATTACTTCTTTTTCTACTTTTTTAATTACTTCTTGTAATTCTTTTTCAACACGTTTTGCCTGTTTTTTTTGTGATTTTGTAGTTGGTTTCAACGGGTTTTTCTTTGCGTATTTAACTTTTTCATCGGCTACCCACTTATTGAAATTTATAGTTAATTCTTTCTTGTTATTTGTTTGAAAATATTTATTGAAAAGTTCATTGGTTTTTCTTCCTAAAGACAACATTTTTTGGTTTTTATCATACAACTCTTGAAAACCAGCTAATTTTGCTTGAATCTTATCTTCTTTGTCTTGAAGACTTTCAATATGTTTTTGGCCTTTTGATTTTTGTTTTTCAAGATTTTCAGAATTTTTATGAAGACGATTTCTTTCTTTTTGAAGCTTAGAAATAGTTTTATCTAATCGAATCTTTTCAGTTTCAACTCTTTTTTTAGCTTTATTAATCAGATGAAATTGAATTCCATTTTTTTGTGCAACTTCAAAGGTGAAAGAACTCCCAGCTTGGCCTATGTATAATTTGTAAAGAGGCTCAAGGGTTTGTTCATTAAATTGCATATTGGCATTAGTAACATAGTCTAATTCATTTGCCAAAACTTTTAAATTAGAATAGTGAGTTGTTATAATTCCAAAAGCTTTTTTGTGATAAAACTCCTCTAAAAATATTTCAGCCAGAGCTCCACCCAATTCAGGATCACTTCCTGTACCAAACTCATCTATTAAAAACAACGTATTTGCATTACACTTTCTCAAGAAATAACGCATATTCTTTAATCGATAACTATAGGTACTTAATTGATTTTCAATAGACTGATTGTCTCCAATATCTGTAAGGATAGTATCAAATATTGTTGTTTCACTGAGTTCATTTACAGGAATTAAAATACCACTTTGTAACATTATTTGTAATAAACCAACTGTTTTTAGAGTGATACTTTTACCACCAGCATTTGGCCCAGAGATGACAATAATTTGTTGTTTTTCGTTTAACTCAATGGTTTGTGGTACTACTTCTATTTTTTCTTCTTTGTTATTGACTAATAGAATAGGGTGGTAGGCATCTTTAAAATATACTCTCTTGTTTTTACCAATTTTTGGTAAAATACCATTAATTGAATAGGCGTATTTTGTTTTTGAGCTAATTACGTCTAAATGTGTTAAATACTTAAGTTGTAATTCTAGTAATGTTGAAAAAGGTCTTATTTTATAACTTAAACTTTTGAGGATTCTAATAACTTCTTGTTTTTCCTCATATTCTAAATTTTGTAGTTCTCTCTGATAAGTAAGTGTAGCTTGTGGTGCTATGTATACAATGTTTCCAGATTTTGATGAGCCAATCATACTTCCTGACACTTTTTTTCGATACATGGCTAACACAGCCAAAACCCTATGGTTATCAATAACAGATTCTTTTATATCATCTAAATAACCCGAAGCTTTTGCTTTGCCCAAAGCTGAAGAAAAACTTTGCCCAATTTTACCATTTAAGCCACTAATACTTCTTCTTATTTTTCTCAATTCAGGAGAAGCATTGTCTACAATTTCTCCGTAAGGAGTAATAACTTTTTTAATATCATCAATAATTTCTTGAACAAAATCAACTTTGTCAGCTAAAATTGATAGTTGTGGAAAGTAAGTATTAAATTTTTTAAAATACTTTTTTAATTCCTTAACAGTCTCTGAAGTTGAAGCTATTTTTAAAAAACTTTCAGTTTCTATATAGCTATCTTCAATGGTTAACCGTTTAAGTTCCTCATAAATATTATCAAAACCATGATTAGGAATTCTATTGTCACTTTCAAAAGATGACAGATATTCATTAGTAAATTCTAATTCTCGGAGTAATTTTTTTTTATTAGAAAAGGGTAAAGTTTCTAAAACTTGTTTCTTTCCTAATTCTGAAATACTAAAGGCTGCAACTTGTTGAATAACCGTTGTAAATTCTAAATCTAGTAATGCTTTTTCAGAAATATGAATGTTCAAATCTTTATATTTGAGAACACAAAAATAACAAAAGAATGATTATTAATATTGAGGAAAGCTGGAAAAATATTTTACAATCAGAATTTGATAAAGAGTCTTTTAAAAGCCTATCTAGATTTGTGAAATATGAATATGAAAATAACTTTTGTTTTCCTGAACAAAAAAATATTTTTGAAGCTTTTAACACTTGTTCATTTAAAAATTTAAAAGTTATAATAATAGGTCAGGATCCCTATCATGGTAGAGGACAAGCTAATGGTTTATGCTTTTCTGTTATGGATCATATTCCACATCCACCATCTTTAAAAAACATCTTTAAAGAATTAGAATCAGATCTTGGTAAACCCCTTCCAATTTCGGGTGATTTGTCTTCTTGGGCAAGCCAAGGTGTATTGTTGCTTAATTCAACATTAACTGTTCGGGAGGGTGAGCCAGGAAGTCATCAAAATAAAGGTTGGGAACAATTTACAGATGCTGTTATCACAACAGTTTCTCAAAAAAAAGAGCAACTTGTTTTTTTACTATGGGGGAAATTTGCTCAAAGTAAAATTAAACTTATTAGCAGAAATAAACATCAAGTTTTAACTGCACCACATCCCTCTCCGTTAGGAGCATGGAGAGGTTGGTTTGGTTGTAAACATTTCTCAAAAACTAATGCATTTCTCAAAAAAAATCATAAAAAAGAGATTGTTTGGTAATTAAAATTTATTAATAACCTACTCAAATTTAAGTGATTAGTCACTAAGACTTCATGAATTGTTGAGTTTGATTTGTTTGGAAATTTTTTGAGTATTTTACGAAATTATCAGCCAATCCACAGGGTTTTGAGGTACTTCTACAAGATGTAAAACTGATTAAACCAAGAATGCATATTGAAGTATAAATATATCTTTTCATAAATTGTTTATTATATTTTAAAATTACATTATTTTTAAATATGTTTTAGATGGTTTTTTATTTTTTTTAAACTACCATTTTTTCTAATGTATAAAGAATTAAATCTTCAATCACCTGTTCTGGATTTTCACTAAACTTTCCTAACGCTCTATTCGCAATAATTGCATTCATTGAACAGGCTCTGTGCCCCAAAAGCTTAGACAATCCGTAAATAGCGGATGTTTCCATTTCTAAATTGGTAACTCTTATTCCTTGATAGTTAAAAGAATCTATTTTATTGTTCAAGTAAGGGTCTTTTACTGCTAAACGTAGTATTCTTCCTTGAGGACCATAAAAACCACCAGCAGTAGCTGTCATTCCTTTAATAATTTTATTAGAAATTAATTTAGATTCAAGTATTTTACAATTTGTAATTACCAATGGATAACATCTTTTTTTATCCCAATTAGTATGAGCTACAAATGCGTCCTCTATATCTGAATGTGATAAATTTTCAGTTGGATAAGATCTTAACATTCCATTGATGTCAAGAGCGAAAGTACTCATTAAAAAACTACCTACAGGAATATCTTCCTGTAAAGAACCTGAAGTCCCAATTCTTATAATATTTAAAGGTGTGTGATTGCTTTTAATTTTTCTAGTTTGTAAATTAATATTTACTAAAGCATCTAACTCATTCAAAACAATATCAATATTATCTGCACCAATACCTGTTGATATTACTGATATTCTCTTGTTTTTATACTTCCCTGTGGTTGTTTTAAATTCTCTTTTTTGTGTTGAAAACTCAACGGAGTCAAAATGTTTTGTAACTTTTGCTACTCTATCTGGGTCTCCAACAAAAATGATATCATTAGAAATATCCTCTGGTTTTAAGTTTAAGTGGTAAATACTGCCATTGTCATTTAAAATAAGTTCCGAAGCTTTCAATTTCATTTTATGTACTAAATTTATAAGAGTTTATCCACCTACACGTTTAACTGAGAAACCTTTATCTTTTAATATTTTCATTATTTTTTCTCTGTAATCTCCCTGAATTATAATGCTTTCATTTTTAAAACTACCTCCAACACTGAGTTTTGTCTTTATTTCTTTGGCTAGTATCTTAAAATCTTTGACAGCACCATTATAGCCCTCAATAATAGTAATTGGTTTTCCTCTGCGTTTTTCATATTTACATATCAGGGGTTCATCTTGAAGCCAAACATTAGATTTATTTATCTGAACTGAATCCTCCTGTATTTTATGATCTGGAAATAAGTTTTTGAGTTGGTCTTTTAAATCCATAGAACTCTACTTGGTCAATCCCAATTCACGTAGGCGTTCGTTTAAGAAATCTCCTGCTGAAATATCATCAAATCCTTTAGGATTATCTTCACCAATACACCCCTCAAGTACATTTAATTTCATACTACTTACAGGATGTAAAAAGAAAGGAATAGAATATCTAGAAGTACCCCATAATTCTTTGGGTGGATTTATTACTCTGTGTATTGTTGATTTTAATTTATTATTACTATGTCTTGATAGCATGTCGCCAACATTAATCATTATTTCGTCAGGTTCAGCTATAGCATCTATCCACTCACCATTAAGATTTTGAACTTGTAACCCTTTTCCTTGTGCCCCCATTAGTAAAGTAATTAAGTTGATATCACCATGAGCAGCTGCTCTTACTGCGTTTTTTGGTTCAGACTGGATAGGAGGGTAGTGTATAGGTCTCAATATACTATTACCATTATGAATGAACTGGTCAAAATATTTTTCTTCTAAGCCTAAATGAATAGCTAATGATCGTAATACATATTTTGCAGTTTTTTCTAACATCCGATATGTTGTTTTACCTACTTGATTAAATTTTGGTAATTCATCAACAAAAACATTTTTAGGATACTCTAACTCTAGCACACTATCATTTTCAACATATTGCCCAAAATGCCAAAATTCTTTTAAATCTCCTTCTTTTCTTCCTTTAGCACTTTCTTTTCCAAACGAAACGTATCCACGCTGACCACCAATTCCAGGAACTTCATATTTTCTCTTCACATCAACAGGAAGTTCAAAAAATCTTTTAATTTGTTCATATAATTCATCCACAAGTGAATCATCTAAAAAATGTCCTTTCAAGGCGACAAATCCTATATTCTCGTAGGCATAACCAATGTCATTAATAAATTGTTGTTTTTTTGAAATATCATTAGATAAAAAATCAGCTAAATTAACGCTAGGTATTTTATTCATGGTAATAATTTTTTATATGAGGAGTTAAGTTAATAAAAATTAAAGTTATTTTTTACGAAAAGGTATTAAATATGAAATTGTGTAATTGAAACCAAAACCTGTATTACTTAAATATACTCTATTAAAACCTGGTGCATAGTGAGTTTTAAAGTTTACAGGATCTTTAATGCTAATCATAATTTTATAGGAACCACTGAATGTTATAAAAATATTTGAATACACCTCTGCTCTAAATCCCAAAACTAATTCAGACCAATGCGCAGTTAGACCGCTCTCTGTAAGAGGTGTGTTATTAATAAGTGCTGGAAATTGTGGGTTGCTGTTAATTTGATAATTATTCAATGTTTGTTCAAAGACAGCTAAACCATAACGAAAACCAGTAAAGATTTCATTATTCATATCAAGCCAATTATTATAGGAGTTATAGTTTAAACCAATTTTCATATAACTACCTCTAGAGGTTGAATTTGTGAAGTCTTCTCTTGTAGTAAATTTTTCATTTCCAAGTTCAGCAGCTACATACCATTTTTTTGAAATTCTATAATCACCAACTATCTCTATACCACTGTTGAAATCCTGTAATAGAGATCTAATAGGTTTGCTAATATCTATTCCAAGTCTAAGACCATAACTTGTTTTATATTCAATACTGTCTTTAGGTATTGAGTCATTATTTTGTTGTGCAGAAACACTAACAAAAATGATTAAAAAACAAATTTTAATGAAAGATCTTAACATGTGCTGCTGTTTCATTATCTATTGTTGGTATTGTAATAGTATTCTCTAGAGTTTCTGTTAAACCAATAATCCAGTCATTAGAAATATCTGATGAAATACTAACATTATTAAAAATTGCTTTGAAACCACAAGACCTAGAAACAAATACTTCTTCGATATCGTAATTAATAGTTATAACATCAAGATTACTTTCAGAAGAAAGATTATAAATAATTTGATTACTGGTAACGTCTAATGGAATTAAAATAGAATCTAAATTAGCATTAGTATAAAGTTCGTCAAAACCCTCAGAATAAACTGATAAGTCTGTTACTGGTTTTGTCTGTGTAATGTTTGTTGCATTATAAAAACGAATAATCATATTGGGAGTAACAGGTTCAATACAAAAATCATCCTTTTCACAGCTAGAGATTAACAGTGCAATAATTGACAATAATAAATAATATTTTTTCATTTAAGGATCTGTAACCAATTGTTATTATTCTTCAACTTCTACGATGCTTTCCATGGCTTCTGCCAATTTAAAATCTAATTCTGTAACCCCTCCAGCATCATGAGTTGTTAATTTAATTTCCAGAACATTGTAAACATTCGTCCATTCTGGATGATGATTTAGTTTTTCACACTCAAAAGCTATTCTCATCATTGCGCTCATACAGTTTTTAAAACTATCAAATTCAAATTCTGAATGCAAGGCGTTTTCATAATAATCCCAATCTGGTAAATCTTTCAATTTTTTTTCAATTTCTTCCTCTGTTAGTTTTCTCATTTAAGATTGTATTTGTATCAAAAGTACAACATTTTTGATATGATTAAATTACATCAAATACTATATTTTTTCAAATAACACAACAGTTTCAATATGTGATGTATGAGGAAACTGGTCTACCAAACTTATTTTTTTCATCTCATAACCGTGCTTTATCATTTCTACGGTATCTCTTGCTTGAGTTGCCGGATTACATGAAACATATACTAATCTATCAGCATTTATTGCAATAATTTTAAGAAGTGTTTTTGGAGCAATCCCTGCACGTGAAGGGTCTAAGATTATTGTTCTAATCTTATTTTTATATTCTGGATGCTCATAAAGAAACTTCCCTACATCTGCAGTGTAGAATTTAAGTCCATCAATATTGTTTCTTTTGGAATTTTTAATAGCATCTTTAATAGCAGAAGCCACAATATCAACTCCAATAATTTTAGCATTAGTACTTCTAGAGGCTAAGATTTGACCAATTGTTCCTGTTCCACAAAATAAGTCCATAACAATTGTATTATCAATGGCTTCTTTATTTTCTAATGCATAATCAATTACTTTGGTATATAACTTTTCGGCAGATTTAGGATTGGTTTGAAAGAAACTTTTCATGCTAATTTCAAAATTTAGCCCCAACAACTCTTCTATAATCTTATCCTTTCCAGCTATTAGTTGACTTCTTCCAGCAGTTGCAAGAGTTCTGTCACCAGTTTCATCATTTACAGAGTGTAAAAGACCTGCAAACCGATCTTTAAAAATACCTTTTAATAACTCAGAAAACGCAACTAAGTCAAAATTAGCTAGATCATAAGATGTTGTCACTAAATTAAATAAAAGATGATTGGTTTTGTAAGATTTTCTAACCACAAAATAACGAAAAAAACCTGTTCTCTTTGGACCATGCCATGGAGTTAAACCTGTAGCTTCACAGTACTTTCTGATGGTACTAATATTATTTTCAACTTGAGCGTCAAATAGCCCCGAATCCCTTTCTAGATTATCACCCATCCACCAAACACCTCTTCTTTTAAAGCCTAGAGTAAATATATCAATATCTGTTTTATTTATTCTATCATAACCTATTGCAGAAAAACCATATTCCATTTTATTTCTGTAATGAAATAGATTTGGTGAAGTTACTAATTCATCAAAAAGCTCTTCTATGTTGGGTACTTTTCCTATTCGTTTAAATAAAGATAAAGTACTTTCTTTTTTATAACGGTGTTGTAATTCTATAGGTAGTTGAATATAAGGAGCACCAGGAATATCTTGATATGGAACAATAACTTCATCATTAGAACTTTCTAAAACATCAATTAAATTACATTCAGCATAATTCTTATTAGATTTCTTAACTCGAGCTTTTACCTTTTGTCCTGGAATTGTATTTGGAACAAATACTACAAATACGCCTTCTTCAGATCTAATTCTAGCAATCCCTTTCCCACCAAAGGCATAGTCTTCAATTATTAATTCTAATATTTGACCTCTTTTAACAAATTTATTCCGCTCTCTTTTTGGCATATTTTATTATAATTATAGGTTTGGCAAAATTAACAAAACATATCAATTTCGAATAAGATTACCTATAAAATTGATGTGAATGATGTGAATAATATTTCTTAAATTGCGCCACTCAGGGATGATTTCTTTCCCACGCTGAATTTTTGAATCTTTCGAAAAGATAAAGGTAGATAAGGAATGGTTATTTCACTCGCAATAGCGAGATTTAATTATTATGTTTATTACCTTATAATGGTGTAAACAATGCTTTGAAAGAATCATAGCATTAACCTTAAATTATTTTAAATGGCTGTTTTAGAAAAAAAATCTTCGCAACAAGCGATTGAATTAGAAAAAAAACATGGTGCTCACAACTATCATCCACTTCCTGTGGTTTTAAGTAGAGGAGAGGGTGTTTACGTATGGGATGTAGAGGGTAAGAAATATTATGATTTTTTATCAGCATATTCAGCAGTAAATCAGGGGCATTGTCACCCTAAAATTGTAAATGCAATGGTAGCGCAAGCGAAGACTTTAAGTCTTACTTCCAGAGCTTTTTACAATGATGTTTTGGGTACTTATGAAAAGTATGTTACTGAATATTTTGGTTTTGACAAGGTTTTGCCAATGAATACCGGAGCTGAAGCTGTTGAAACGGCATTGAAACTCTGTAGGAAATGGGCATATGAAGTTAAAGGAATTGATGAAAATAAAGCTGAAATTATTGTCTGCGAAAATAATTTTCACGGAAGAACAACTACAATAATATCTTTTTCAAATGATCCAATTGCGAGAAAGAATTTTGGTCCATTTACTAACGGGTTTATCAAAATTGAATATGATAATATAATCGCATTGAAATCAGCACTTGAAAATAATAAAAATGTTGCAGGATTTTTGGTAGAACCAATTCAAGGAGAAGCTGGAGTTTATGTTCCTTCTGAAGGATATCTAAAGAGCGCAAAAGCATTGTGTGAGGAGTATGGAGTTTTATTCATTGCTGATGAAGTTCAAACTGGAATAGCTAGAACCGGAAGATTATTAGCTACTTGTGGAAATTGTTCATGTGAAGATAAAAATTGTTCTGGTACTCCTGACGTTAAACCTGATGTATTGATTTTAGGTAAAGCATTAAGCGGTGGAGCTTATCCAGTTTCAGCAGTATTAGCAAACGATTCTATAATGAATGTTATTAAACCAGGGAATCATGGATCTACTTTTGGTGGTAATCCTATAGCAGCTTCAGTTGCTGTAGCAGCACTTGATGTGGTAAGAGAAGAGGATTTAGCTGAAAATGCTGAAAGATTAGGTAAAATTTTCAGAAAGGAGCTCTCATCATTTGCAGAGGGAAATAAGTGGATAAAAAAAGTTAGAGGGAAAGGCCTTTTAAATGCTATCTTAATTAATGATACTGAAGAGAGTACGACAGCCTGGGAAATATGTTTAAGGTTAAGAGATAACGGTCTATTAGCCAAACCAACACATGGAAACATCATTCGTTTTGCGCCACCATTAGTAATGAATGAGGATGAATTATTAGATTGTATTTCTATCATCAAGAAAACAATCTTAAATTTTGAAAAATGTTAAAACAGCTAACAATAAACGCTTTTTAATCTTAATATAATTTTTTTAAAAAAACCTTTTAAAATGAATCAACTTTTAAAGTTTAGTGCATTGATATGTGTTATTTTTGCAGCAGGATGCAAATCAGATATAAAAATGAATAAAAAGGTGAAAACGC
>Ga0233394_1000005_pt1 | contig 78076 bp, 103 predicted proteins | sample 24DmetaG_FD_190481 | JGI IMG/M metagenome (GOLD analysis project Ga0233394, IMG submission 190481) | Seawater microbial communities from Monterey Bay, California, United States - 24D | ecosystem: Environmental > Aquatic > Marine > Coastal | place: USA: California | collected 2016-11-02 | reverse complement strand
CCGGAGGGGGATCATGGTCGAGTACGTCAGACCGCCGCCTAAAGGAAAATATCCAGGATGCGGATATCGATCTGTGTTATGATACAGTAAAAACCATACCCCTCAGAAGATTCAAATGGAGAGATGACTTGGAAGGTTTCAGTGAGTACCAGAAGGACAAGAATGTCCTCGGTTGGATAGCTCAGGAAGTAGAAGAATATATGCCAAAATCGATTAATACAATCGGAGAAAAATATGGTATCGACGATGTCAAGTTCCTAAATAATGACCAATTATACGCATCCATGTACGGTGCACTCCAGAAAGCGATATCCAAAATTGAGTCCCTCGAAGATGAACTCGCCAAAATAAAAAACTCCATATAATATAAATCATGTCTGGTGGAATTGCACAATTAGTGGCCGTCGGTGCTCAAGATGCCCATTTGGTCGGCCAACCCGAAGTCAGCTTTTTCCGCTCTACGTACAAACGTGCGACGAATTTTTCTCAGTCCTGTGAACGTCAGGTCATACAAGGCAACATCCAAAACAATGGCATGTCCTCCATTCGCTTCGAGAGAAAGGGAGACATGTTGTCCTACGTTTACCTTGCCCCCATTCACTCCAACGGTACCCAAGCGGCCACTGTGACCGATTGGGAATCCAAGATTTCCAAGGTCGAACTGTTCATTGGTGGACAGTTGATCGATGAACAAGATTCTACGTTCTCTACGATGATTGCGCCGGAACTTTTGGCGACGTCCTCGTCTAAGTCTGTCGGTGGTGGTATCTACCGTGGTGGCGCGGGAGAACAATTTTATCCCCTCCGATTTCAATTTTGCGAAAACTGGCAATCCTCTCTTCCGTTGATCGCCATGCAATATCATGATGTCGAACTCCGAATTCACTGGGGTGCCTCCGCGGCTAGCAACAAGTGGGAAGCCTACGCGAACTACATTTTCTTGGACACGGATGAACGCTCCGTGATGTCCTCGAAGCCGATGAGCATGTTGATTACCCAAACACAAAAGGTTATCGCCAGTCAGGCGAAAATCCAGGAGCTCTCGTTTAATCACCCGGTGAAGTTCCTCGTGTCGAACTGCTCCGCGAACGGTATGATGACCGCGACGAACCAAACGAAACTCCAAATCAACGGTACCGATTGCAGTGACTACAAATTCACGATGCCGAACTACTCTGCGGTCAGTAGCTACTACCACGTCCCGAACTCGTCGGGTGACAAGAAGACGTCTCTCTTCATTTACCCGTTCTGTTTGGAAACTTCCAAGTTGCAACCGACGGGTTCATTAAATTTCTCGCGTCTCGATTCGGCTCGTATTGTCAACTCTGGCAGCAGCTCGCTTGACGCAATTTATGCGGTTAATTACAATATTATACGCATAGAAAACGGCATGGCGGGTCTCGTGTATGCCAACTAAAATGTCCCAAAAAAATAGATAATTATATTAGAAACAAGCATGTTTTGGACAGTATTGTTCTTACTCGCTTTTGTCTTCGTGCTAACCTATGATCCCCGATCCAGGACACTGGATAAAATAGTGGATCCTAAGATAGTAGAAACCTCAGAGAATACGAAACCCGTTCCATACGATGAAAATGTAACGAATATACGCAGAAGTGTTACGAGAGAGTCGAAAGAGTCGCATTATGACGCACTCCAGTTCGGAAAAGACGCCGGATATACGGTTCCAGACAATAAGGGTGTCCACATGGGTGCGATTATAGGAACTTAAAACTTTCAGGATATGTTATATTAGTTATACTATGTTCTCTCTTGACCGCGAAACGATGATGCTCATTGCTGTTGCGATGTGTATCCTTGGAAGCCTTTATCTCTATAGTGAGTTGAGAAATACCCGAAATGATGTATCCGAAGTGAGGACATTTTCCTCCCAGATGGCCAATCATCTAAATAGTTTGAGTTATTATGACGACGATATGTCGGAAGAAGGTGACGAAGATTATGAAGAAGATGGCGAGGAAAACGTACCTGTACAACCGACAAAGTCAATCCAATCTATTACGCCGATTTCTGCGGAAACTGAGGTAATGTCTGTGAAATAATCATATCCGTTTATTGTAACTTGCTAAATGAGCAATGAAGAAGTACAAAGCAATAGCGATCCCAGTTAGTTTCGCAGACGCAAAGCCCCGGTTTTTAACCGTTCGAGATCGACGATTTAAAGATTGGATTTTTGTCACAGGAGGATGCAGAAGAAGAGAAATTTACAACCCACTTAGATGTGCTCTAAGAGAACTAGAAGAAGAAACAAGAGGTATTGTCTCACTCAAGAAGGGAGAATACACGTCATACGTATTTACTGTCAAGGAAAGTCCAACGGTGGACTTGGTCTATAATGTGTTTGTATTTTTCGTTGATTGGAAAAGAAACGACCAATACGCACTCATTAGAAAATTTTATGAAGAAAAGGCTAAATGCCAAGCAAAGAAAGCAAACAAACAACCGATAAAAAAGACATTCGATGAAAATGATTTTATGAATTTCGATACGTTAGAGGAATATAACTGCCGAAAGAGATGGAATTTGATCGTCGATAATATTATAAAAAATCCAGAATTTTATGCGTGTGTTCAATCCTTGAATAGAAAAACATTTTCTATTAAATAGGATGAAGTCAAAGGCTTATATTTTACGTGAAATCCGAGAATTGCTCATAGATAATAGAGGCTATTCAGAAGATGACGCGAAGGAAAAGGCAGACGAACTCGCTCCGAGAACCGTGTATGAATTATTAACTTTAAAAAAGGAGCTTGCCACAGATAAAGAATTTGAGGATGTTTCCATCTCTGCTTCGATTAGACGGTATTAAAAAATAGAATCGTAACAAACGTAAGTATGTTCAAGCGCTGGTGCGCAGAACAAAAAATTGATCATGGAGGTAACAAGCTATCACATGTGCTCATGAATGGGGGAGTCCTATCCGTGCCATCTGATAGATTGAATGAATTTTATGATAAATGTATAGAGGCCGTATTATCGGGGGATAAGATATACGTAGTCGAACAAAAAACAAAATATTATAATTTTTTCGTCGATGTGGATTACAAAGCAGACGATGCTCTAGATTTAAACGAAATACAGAGCATATGCAAGATAATTTGTAATAAAATGATGACGAAGGGTGGGAAGGAATGTTTAATTTCGGTAGCGGAACCAAAACCATCGGGCGATAAAATCAAAACGGGAATACATTTAAATTTTCCCGGATTTGTCGTAAATCAAGCGAGTGCGATCGCCCTCCGAGAACATATATTGGTCGCGTTGTATATAGCGAAAGGTTCGGAAGATTGGGAAAAAATTATAGATTCTGCGGTATATGGGGACATTTCTAAACGGTCTAAGGGAAGTGGGTTTAGAATGCCGTGGTCACATAAAATGACGAAAGGTGTTACCGAAGGTCCGTATCTACCCGTATTTGTATATAAACCCGGAGGTTTGTTAAGTAGCTTGACGAAAATAGGACAGAGACCGGACGCACAAATTCTAGCCATGTCCGCCGTACGAACAACTTCGACCGATTTTGTGACCATAGAGGGACCAACAAAGGCGATAAAGGAGGGATCATTCACTGAAATACAAACCAAAGATGAAGTCAGTGACATCGAACTAAAGTACAACATTGAGCGATTTATCCAAAAAAATATGAACGGACAATCCGACGCACGAGTTTCTAAATTATTCAAATTTGATAATCGGTACTTAATTTCTAGTAATTCTAAATACTGCGAAAACTTGGGAAGAAATCACGGATCGAATCATGTATATTTCTATATCAGTGGCGATCGGATCACACAAAAGTGTTTTTGTACGTGTGATACACTCGATGGGAGGAGAAGTGGATACTGTAAGGACTTTGTGGGAAGTACATATCAGTTAAATCAATCGATTGTGGATAAATTGTACCCAGAAAAAGAAGAGATGAGAAAGTGTATAGGTGTCAAAAAAACCGCCTTAAATAATTCGGGGATAAACACAATGGATTGTAAAAGTGATATGGAGAATTTTATTGTCAAACACGTAGATAAACAACACACAGATCTAAAAGTTATTAAAATCCAAAAGAATGGAAAAAATTACATAATTGGAACGACCTCCACATATTGTGAGATAGCAGGAAAGCACCACGATGATAAATGTACCAGTTTCATACTCACGAACAAAGGGAAAATTAAGCAGGATTGTGGAATATGTAAAGGTAAAAAGAGTAAGATACACACGATCATCCCGAAAATAATGAATAAATTGTATCCAAAATAAAAAATATATTTAAGTTAAATGGCGCTGGTGCTTTTGTGCGCATCGACATATGTGGCATATAAATTATTATATAAAGAATATTCCCCACCCGAACGTGCCGATACCCTAAAGGATTTGAAACTTAAAGTTCACAAATATTCAGGAGTTGAACCGGAAATATATATGAAATTCCTATCCAAAATCAAATTAGCGCAACGCCTCGAACACAACCCAAACGTCGCACAGCAATATTTAATAGAATCCCTCGATAGTTTAGAGGATTTGGGATTGTATGGTGAAACACGAAATTTGGGAATCCAGGATGAGATACATCAACTATCCAACACAATAGGTTACACATTTGAAAAGAAATTAATGGATAACGCGATAAACAATAACGAGGTGTTCCATCCAAAGTACTTAAACAGAAGAATATACTAATTATTAATAATATGGCCACTTTAGTTGATCAAATGGAGAACATTAATATAAGTGAAGGTGCGATACGTACTAGATATGGACGTATCGTTAAAAAACCTCAATTGTTTGTCCCGACCGAGACCGTCGTTAATGATGATTTCGGTGATGATGAATATGATGAAGAATGGGACAAATCCGATCTCGACACAGAAGAAGAATACGAGTCAGATGACTCTGGATTCGATGATTCAGATGACGAAGACGATAACGGCAACCTTAAAGGATTCGTCGTGAGTGAAGATGAAGAATCCGACGAAGATGATAGTGAGTAATTTTAGCTTAAAAAAAAGAGCAATTATCTAATAAATGGAGACTGATATAGGCAATCCAATCGACTATAAATCCGAAGTGGATTCGTTAGATAAACATGCCCACGCCCATGACAACGACATGACCGATGACCCGTATGAAGATTCGACGCCCATCTATGCCCAGCCCATGATGAACCAAGCGCCGCCTCCACCTCCGCCTATGTACCCAATGATGCAACAACAATGGCAACCAATGGCGCCACCTCCCACTCAGCCGATGGATATTTTTGCATCAATAGATAAAACTACCTATATTATAGTATTTGTTGGTTTTATTTTAGGATTTTTTATGGGTAAGACTATGCAACCCGTTATACTTAAACCATCTTAATCTCAGATTCGGGATCCGAATAACCTGAAAAATCGCCGATGTCACCCGTTTTTGGCTCAGTGAAATATGCGCGACTCACGATGAGTGGGTCTTTCAACATATCCGTTGCGACATCATACGCTGTATCGGTATCTTTCTTGTTTTTTCTCTTTTCCTTCAAGGAAAAAAACAAGACACATAATGCGACGACAATTAATAGTGTGATTAAATTTAGAATTACACTTAACATCTTATCTTATTACTAATTAATATTTTTTATCTTACGCGGACGACACTTCTTCGGACTTTTCTTCGATTTTAGCATTCGCGGATTCGGCTTCTGCGGCCTCGGCGGCGGCATCTGCCTCGCGTTGCTTCTGACGCTCATTCATTTCCTGGGCGACAATTTCATCGGCCTCCTTGACCAAATCCTCCATGGGAGCATCCGGCTTTTCCTTTTGAAGGCGTTCCAAAACCTCCGCCGGGTGACTGATCGGAGCTTCATCGGGCTTATTGTAAAATTTGCTGTTATCATCGCCCGGTTTGGCGTAGGTGTCGCCGGTTCTGACAGCCATCATATCAGCCTTACGTTCTTCAAACATCTTTGCGGCTTGTGCTTGATTTTCTCTATACCCCTGCATGATCTCCTCCAATTTTTCATTGGAGAAATGTGCGTCTTCGATCTTAGTCGGATCCGGTGGGATTAACAGCCATTTATACATATCTACGACATAAATATCGAATGTAGCGTCTTCCTTTTGTAATCGTTTCGCGTGATCCGCAGCCTCACTACGAGAAGCGAAACATCCGCGAATCTTAATACCGAATTTATCATTTTTTTGTGGAGCTTCCGGTCCAACGACGGACAAGCACGCAAATAATTGTCCCGGGACGGTCGTGTAGTCGCTCGTGAGAGAAGCCATTTGTATATTATATATGAATATATACCCAAAACTTTAAGCCCCGTTTTACTTAAGAGACCATTGGTCACGTTTAGGTCTCCTAAGTGAGCCCGAGCTATAAATTTTTTAAGTAAAATTAAAAATGTCTTTGAGAATCCGAAATTCGATCACCAACGCCTACATCGATAAAGTATTGGAATATTGCCAACTACTTCTTCATCGTAACAAGATTAACCTGAGTGACAAGTATGTAGATGGTAGAATCAATTCCGTGAAAGATGAAGCCATCATTCGGGGCATTCTATTGAAAGATAAAGCCTTGGCGACTCGTCTCAAAGAACCATCCGACCCACGGGCATTCGGTGATATTTACCTCGATATGAGCGAATTTAAAGTTCCGGATTTTCCAATCAATATCAAGTCATTCGATACCACGAACAAGAATCAAAGAAACAATCTCTGTGGCATCGTGAAACTTATCAATTATATGTATAATGATAAGTCATGCCGAGATAAGGTTGGAATTGCGCGAGCGGTTAAGAATTCACCCATTCAAATCCAGAGATATGGTCTCATTATCGTATCAAAAACCGAAAATAAAGTGTGGTGTGGAACGTTCGATGAAGTGCCGACCACTCAAATCTTCATTAATCCCTCGAATGGATTTCAAATTTCATACCCAGTCGATCGAATTAAGAGAAATGACCAACAATATATGAAAATAGTCACAGATAAGACGCACGAGTTATTTCAAAAATGGGCGGAACCACTTAAAGTTTTTGAACACTAAACATACAAGATGGCAACCAAGCAGAAAAGTTTGGGTCAATATTTCACTAAACACATTGGATTGAGAAATTACATATTTAATCATGTGGAAAATGTGGGTGCTAAATTGCTAGAACCATCATTTGGTGCGGGACATATATTAATGAACTTTTTAGAAACAAATAAAAACCACCCAATGGTATGTTTTGAAATCGACAAAACCATAGAGCCCGAAGTAGATTTTAATAATAATCAAAAGGTCATATACGAGGACTTTCTTTCTTATGAATTTGACGAAAAATTCAAAACAATTGTTGGTAATCCCCCGTATGTCAAGGGAAAGGGAAGCGCATCTAATATGTACATAAAATTCATAGAAAAGTGTTACCATTTAGTGGATGATGGTGGGGAATTGATATTCGTGGTACCATCCGACTTCATGAGATTAACCACCACATCGAAGTTAATCGTTGAAATGTGCGAAAATGGAAAATTTACACACTTTTTATTCCCCAATAGGAGTTCTCTTTTCGAAAATGCGAGCATAGACGTGACAGTGTTCAGGTATCAGAAAATAAATCGCGACGGAGTCGTGATAGATCCTATAATGACCTACCATAACAAGACATTCATGGATACTTGTGTCGTTCAATACGGTATCCCCGACGAACCTCGCGTAGAACACACAAGGTATAACGTATTGGGAGGAATCATCACATTCGGCGAACAAAGTAAAGAAATGAAAAAAATAGAAGACTATTTCGATGTAGGTGTGGGTATGGTATCTGGAAAGGATGAAGTATTTAAAGTTCCACTCGGTAACATAGATGTACTTCAAGATGAGAATGAGACGGAGAGGTTTATATACGTGAATCAGTTTCCAACGGGTAATCAGGAAATAGACGAACACTTGGAAAAATATAAACAAACGTTGATGGACAGAAAAATAAAAAAATTCACGGAAAAGAATTGGTTCGAATGGGGCGCACCGAGAAATCTTAGATTAATGGAAAATAACAACGGTAAAGACTGTATATACGTGAGAACCTTATCTAGAAAAACAGAAATCGCATTCTTGGGGAAAGTTCAAAGATTTGGCGGTCGTTTATTGTGTATGGTGCCAAAGAGTGGTGACGTCGATCTAGAGAAAATAGTGAATGAATTAAATACCGATACATTTAAATCCAATTATAAGAATGATGGTCGGTTCAAAATGGGTCAGCGTCAATTAGCCCTAAGTTGTTTAAAAGAATCAGTTTTTTAATATAAAATGGAGGAAATCCGTAAACACCACAACGACGCCAAGCGCGCTCTAATCCAATCTGTCACAAAAGAAGGTTACCACATTTTGGATGTGGGCTCGGGGTTTGGTGGTGATTTAATGAAATGGAAGAATTGTGGTGCGTACATAAACATGTGCGAACCCAGACAAGAATCCTTAGATGAGTGTAAATCGCGCGCAAAGAATATGAAGATTCGGGCAAACTTCTATTTGGGTGACATCACGAAATGTCCAAAAAGACAATTCGATGTTATATGTTACAATTTTTCATTACATTATATATTCGAATCTAAGAAGTTATTCGATATATCCATGCGAGAGATCAAACACAGAATGAGACCCGGTGGGATGTTCATTGGAATCATTCCAGATTCGGAAAAAATAATTTTTAAAACACCGTTAGAAGATGAGCTTGGAAATTATTTCATCATGGATGAAAATAGTGGATACGGGAATTATGGTGAAAAATTAAAGGTAAAATTAGTAGAAACGCCGTACTACGCGAACGGCGAAGTGCCCGAACCCATCGGATATAGAGATATCCTCATCACGCGAATGACGGAAATGGGTTTTACATTAGTGTTATGGGAAGGTTTGACAGGAAGTAAAATTTCCGAACTTTACAGTAAATTTATCTTCGTCTATAAGAGATGATACTTTATATCTTAGCCGCCTTCATAGTGTACGTACTCTTTTTCCGAATATCTAGATAAAGGTTAGATTTGTGCAATTACTATGGAAAATAACAGAAAAATATGTAAGCAATGTGGTAATCTAGAAGAACACGGCGTAAATAATGATAAACCGGATGGACTCATGGGATCGCGATGTAAAAAGTGTGAATTAATACGACGAAGGGCATATATCTCGGGGCGGCGTCCTCCTTCTCCCACCCCACCCGAAATTTCCTTCGTGCGTTCGTACATACAAACCACCGAGACTCTCTCGGTAGCGATGGATGAAGGGTCTTTGATAAAACTTCCAAGACAGGAATGGTACACACTGGAGGCAGCGATGATGAAGATGATCGCGCGAATCCATGCGCACGCGGCGTTTAGATGAGTATAAAAATTAATCGAGGTGTATAATAGATGATACGCTTCCTTTTACTCGCGTCATTCTTGGTTGTTTTGTTTCTGGTATTGTTACCTAGATATAACGAACCATTACTATTCGGTAAATTTATAACAGCAAAAGAAGCCGAGTATATAAAGACCAAGGCATCGGACCAATTAAAGAGTTCGACGATATCGACGGAAAAGGATTTAGATACGAGTATCCGAAATAGTGAAACGGCGTGGTTGAGTTTGAAAGATTCAAAGATTCGTGAAATCGCGAATAGATGCTTGGCTATAGTCGACAAACCGATCTCAAATTGTGAATTCATGCAGGTTGTAAAATACAAGAAGGGTGGATTTTACAGACCTCATTACGATACATTAGCGACGATGAAAAACCCTCGGGTTCATACGTTTATTATAGCACTAAACGACGACTACGACGGTGGAGCCACGATATTTCCAAATTTAGGAAAAATGTTCAAGTATAAGACCGGTGACGTTTTGATTTTTGATAATTTAAATAATTATGGATTCAAAACGAAGAAGGCGATACACGGAGGCATTGACGTCACGCGTGGTGAAAAGTGGGTGTGTAATTTATGGGTTCGTCGTCACAAATGCGAAATCAGTCCTCTCATAAACCCAATTTATTAAACATCCCAGGAGGCACACTTAAATTTAAATGTGTGGGTATAGTAAAATGATTCAAGAACGCAAACAAGCTTCTAAGCACCAAAAGATGGGCGCCGGTATTTTGATGGGCACTATTGTCGTCACTGTCTTGGCCTCTCTCTACTTGATGAGAAACACACGCAAACTCAAATAAACACATTATTCAAACGACACCTCACCGTTACGGATGAGCGCTCGCTTATTCTGTTCGTGTAAGGAATCGACCGCACTTTTATTTTGTCCCGAATATGGAACCGCGTAGTGATTTTCACACATCCATCTATTTACATTCGTCCAATGTCCATCTTCCCCGACCCACACTTCCGCCAAAATTCGGCCAAATTTACCCCTAGAATCCTTTTCAGGGCATCTGAGTTCGATAGTTATATCATCCTTCTCAGATTCCACAGCTTTCAGGCACCATTCCTTGAGTTTCTTCTTCGAAAGAAGACCGAGCTTTTTCTCGTCCAAATCACGCGTGCGAGACTCTGGGGTGTCGATTCCTAAAAGGCGCACTCTTTGTTTCGTGAGCACGTCGAACCCGAGGTCGATCGCCACGTCTATCGTGTCGCCGTCGACTATTTTCTCCAAAGAACTCACCCTGTATATGTATTCACACGGTGCCTGAGAATACGTCGCCATTGTTTTATATATGTCAGGATTTTAATTGAAGTCTCTCGTTTATGAGTTTTACGTAATCTTCGTTAAGTTCGACTCCCACGAAAGGAAGACCCAAATCTCTCGCGGCTACGCACTCACTCCCCGACCCCGCGAATGGTACAAACACGTACCCATTTTCGGGTGGTTGCTTACACGATTTCAATAGTCTTTCACACAGTGCGAGTGGTTTTTGAGTGGGGTGATCGACGCGTTCGTTTTTTCCGGCACCACCCGCTAGTGCGGGGATTTTGATAACGTCTCTGGGAAGTGCCCCTTTGGGATGTGCCGCGTAGGTCGTGTCCGGTGCGCCCTCTTTGGAAAAGCGCCCCTTCGTTCCCTTGCGCGTTTTACCCGCCGCATCTTTTATGAATCCGTCCGTGTATGGTTCCCGCACGTCATCCCTATGGAAAACCTTGGAATCTTTCCATAAAACAATGATAGACTCGTGTGATCTCTGCCAGAAATTCAGGGTTGGGGTCGTTTTATTCGTGTAATGCCACACGACCCATCGTCTATTTACCTCCTCGGGAACGCGGGAGAGAATCAGGGCTAAGATTTCACTAAATCCGTATATGAACATCGTGCCATCCGGTCTAAGAATGCGAAGACACTCTTTAATCCATTCGTCACACCATTTCAAATAGTCACCCATCGGCTGTTTATCGCTTTTGTTTCCAAAATCCTTACCTATATTGTATGGTGGATCGGCTATAACTATCTGAGCCGATCCCGAGTCTAACGTGGGTGTTACGGATAGGACATCACCGGATATGATCATTACAAAAGTAGAGGGGCACAACTTTAAGCGAAACGTGGGATTAAATTGTATGTAATAAATAAGATGGCTCTCACCGACCAAGACATATCTAAGAAGATTCGCGAATTACGAAAAAAGGGAAGCCCGGTATATGCGCCCCTTAAATATTTCAGGGGATTGAAAACGCTCAGGGATGTGGAAAAAAGATATGTGAAAATGAAAACAAAAACATACACGAAATTCTCAACTGATAAAGGTGTTAAAACCCGTACATCCTCTTACACGAAACGATTCCGCGAAAAGTACCCGAACGCGAAATCCCTTCCCGAAATTGCGAAAGCGACGAAGATACCACTGAAGACACTGAGAACAATATACGATCGAGGACTCGCCGCGTGGAGAACCGGACACCGACCGGGCGCTTCTCCACAAGCGTGGGCGTATGCGAGAGTACATAGTTTTGCGATGAAAGGAAAGACGTATTACACCGCGGATCGGGATTTAAAATAAACCAATCTTTTCAAAATATTCCTTTGAAATTTCGCTCGCTATACACCGTCTCCCTGTATTTTTACACGCGATCGCCGTCGTTCCACCCCCGAGAAATGTATCCACGACTACATCCCCTTCATTTGAGTGTTTTTTGATAAGATCTTCAAACAACCTAATGCTTTTCTGTGTCGGATGAAAACGCCCTACACCGTTTTGTATGGGATGTTTGTATATACCATTATCATTATCATGTTCGTATATACCATTATCATACCTGCCATTGAACGTAGGTTTGCCCTTCTTGACACCCAAAATAGCTATTTCGCGAGAATTTGTTAGGTAATTAACTCGCGAATTTATGGGTTGTGGGTTCGTTTTAATCCACTCGATAAATCGTAATTGTTTAAATTTGTGCTTTTCCATGAGTTCTTTGAGGTATGATAATTTCCATATATCAAAAAATATTATACAAGTACCACCGTCTCTCAGTTTATCGTAGTACAATTTAATGAAATCACTGAGATCATCCATCGTAAAGTTCTCGTCCCATTCACCGTAGTTTGTTTTCACGCTATACTTAGTCCCGTGAATTGTCCCATATTTTAGATAATTTTCTTTGGCGTTGGGTGCGTCGACTTTGTTTTTAGATGTATAGTCGTTCCATTCTTGTTCCGTCTTCGATAGATCTTTACCGGAATCGATCGCGTCTCGTAATTTGTTCATGCCCGTTTCGTGTGAGATTATATAGGGTGGATCGGTTAAAATGAGATCTACACTCTTATCATCTAGAGATTTAAGTAGTTCGATGCCATTACAATTTCTAATATCCATGTTAGATTATATGGTCATGCCTTTAATTAATTCTTTCCCTTTAATGGCGAAAGAAGATCGGATTCGGATTCGGATTCGTATTCAGATTCAGAATCCGTCGTGAGGGTCTCCGTTCCGAGATATTCATCTATTCTTCGGATGATACCCTGGCCAATGCCCGAGATATGGGCGATTTGTTCGCCACACTTTACCTTCGAAGGATAGTTATACACCATGTTAGCGGCGTGTCGAAACGCGTATTTCTTGTATTTGTTTTCTTCACGATCGGCGAGATCATCGAGGAATGCCGTCAGGTCATGATTGTAACAGACAAAGTAATCGGAATCGGATTCGGATTCCGTTTCTTCGGTTTCGGACGAGCCCGGTTTGCCAACCGTGGTAGCATCAGAATCGGATTCATAAGGTTCATCGCCAGTTATTTGTGCCATTGTACTGCTTTCTGACTCGGATTCGGATTCGTCGGTATTGGACGCGACAGATTCATCGTCCTCCGCCAAGTATTCATCCCAGAGCTTGGTATTTTCGTCTTGAATGTGCTGTAAAAGAGAATCCCTACTTTCTTCCAGGTCTTTAACGCGCTTCCTGAGTGCGGCGTTGTCCTTTTCAAGATTGGAAACGTAGGTAGAAATAGATTGAGCGTTGATGGCCATGTTTGAGTCGTTCGTTTGTTTGACTTTTTGGGGTGGATCTGGTGACTTAGGTTTCATATGCCCGTTAATCTTGAAAAAATACTTTTGATCAATCTGTGCGAACATGTAAATTCTAGAAGATACCCAGTGTTAGAGCTTTGTCGATGGGCATCGCGGCACCTATACCCATCCAAATCGCGTAGAATGTACCGATCGTGAAAACCGTCATCGCCACCGGTCGGCGGAACGGATTTTGATACTTGTTGATGGACTCGAGAAACGGTACGGTGATCAAACCCACCGGTACGGCAGCCATGGAGAGGACGCCGATGAGCTTGTTCGGGATCACACGGAGTGCGTTGAAGGTCGGGAAGAAGTACCACTCCGGGAGAATTTCAAGTGGAGTGGCGAACGGATCCGCCGGCTCACCGAGAGGGGTAGGCTCCATGACGGCGAGGCCTATGCATAATGCGATGGTACCGAGTATGACAACTGGAAACATGTAAAGAAGATCGTTGGGCCATGCCGGTTCACCGTAATAACTGTGACCCATCCCTTTAGCGAGCTTGGCACGAAGTATGGGATCTGATAGATCGGGCTTTTTTATAACACTGGCGGCGATCTGAAGATTACCACGAGACGTTCTCTGGGGTCGAACACTTTTACGGCGAAATGGAGCACAAACCCTGACACGTGGTCGTGTAATGAGAGGTTTGAGACTTAACATTATAGTATAAAATGGTATTATATTTATCATGAAATTTCACAACTTAGGTTTCATGTGACCCTTAATCCCGAAAAAAATGTTGAGATTTGAAAGTATTTGAAAGTATTATAAAAAAATACATTTCATAGTCCTAAGTTTTATATAATACTCTTACACTTAAGTGTGCGAAAGTGTAAAAAGTATGGCCCAAATTGTACCGAAATTATGTAAATTACTTTCGGATATCTCTATTCATAGTCTTAAATTTTTTATAATACTCTTACACATCTTAGACCCCCTTCAAAAGCATGAATCAAAAGTATTTTAAAAACCCCCATTTTCGAGCAAAAATCGGCTCATGATCATGTCCGAAAAAACGTCTCATAGGCCTAAAAATAATATTATATATACACAGATTTTTCAAATTGCGCAAGATTATGTTGCCAGCCGTAGACTCTTAATACTTCGAAAGGTCGAAGTATTCATGTAAAAATTATATTAACGCATCCGTGAACATTTCATAAAAGAGTATACACTTAACGTACACTAGTGTAAGTTTTTGGTAATATTCACCGTAGGTGGATCTATGATCAGTAGGTAACGTCATGGTGTCAATTTTATATTAACGCATCCGCGATATATTCATTAATATCTACACACATGTGTGAAAACAGTTAAAGTTTAATATCCATGTATAGTCATGTCGAATATAGTGAATGGGATCAAAAACATATTTCGACGCGCACTCAATTTTAAAGTGAAATCCCTACTCACGGAAGATAACATCGAAAATTCGATGTGGACTAGTCCAGATTTCGATGACGTGTTAATCGACCACATCATGAGAGGACGCTCACGCTTGGAAGTATGTGAAATATACGGAATACCGTATGATAGATTAAAACAACGTTTGAGACACATTGCCTACGATATGTATGTCGAACGAATGAATATCATGGAAATTAGAAATAAAACGGGTATCACCGCACAAGAATTATTAGGGGAAATCGATCGCAGAGAGGGACCGGATAAATCGAAATGTATAAGATCACAAAGAGATGGTATCCATGAACCCCTTTATTAATTTAAAGCTTTTACGATAAAAATATATATACATGACTATCTTTATCGAACCGAGTACTAGTAATCGTCCAAGAACTCGCTCCCAAAAGGATTCCTCCTTCTTGGGGGTGGTGGCGGAGATGAATCCGGAAGCACTCACGAAAAAGGGGCGCGCCGAAGTAAAAAAGACACAGATAAAGAAATCCAAGAAATCATCACCGAAGAAATGGTCCGTAGACGAGGATGCTAATTTAATCGATGAGCTTTTATCGTCGACGGAGCCCATAGACCAAATCGCAAATAGACACCGACGTTCTCCGGCCGCGATCAAACAGCGAGTCATTCACATTTTACCCGAATTGCGTTTTCGTATTCAAATGGTGATTAAAACTAAATTTGTTTTGGGAATTGTGACACACGCGTTAGTTGCTGTTACGGCATATGCTCTCGGAAATCACCCGGATGCCATTCCGCTTCCACAAATAAGTGGAATCGGCGTCTCCACTTAGTTCTATTAAAGATATTGCTCGTAAAATAATCAATGATAGGAACGCAATTACGAAATCGTATTCGCTTTTTTGCTGATAAAATATATTCTCAACTAGGACCGGGTTTTAGTGAGAGAGTATATCATAATGCTATGGAAATTCTACTTCGTAAAGATTCTATACCTTACGAATCGGAGAGGATAATCCCAATCGATTTTGAAGGGCATAATGTAGGAAATTTAAGAGCTGATATTATAGTAAATAAGGAACTTGTACTCGAATTTAAGGCCATTAAATCACTCACGGAAGCTTCGGAGATTCAGGCTCAAAATTATCTTCGCTTGACAGGTTTGAAGAATGCGCTCTTGATAAACTATCCCCCGGTGAATTCTCATGAGTGTGAGATTCGTTGTGTGACATCCATACAAGAATTGGAAAAGCCTTCGCCATTAATTTATAGTAATCAAGTGTTTCCGCGTGATATTTAGCCGGGTTTTTAATTTCTTTTGTGAGTATTTCTCTCGCTCTCTCTAGATGGTAATTTGCGTCATCTACACAGAACTGAACGTGCTCGTCCATTTATTATTATAATAAATAACATCTTTATATCTATTGATCTGATCTTCGTATCCACCGAATGATTCTTTTCCAAATTGATACTTTCCCGCGCTTTGGCTCCACGGGATATAGATCTTCATATGTTACGTACCTCGGCTGTGCCTTGTGTATCATTGGATTATACAACTCACCGTGTGGTAGATATAGTGTCGTTATTTTTGATTTACTATTCGCGTCCCATTTGATTTTTTCGATGCACTCATCGATATTCCATTTACGGGGTGGGGGTTTGGGGTACATGGACGTCGCTCGTCGTATCATATCATTTTGTCCCCCGGTTATGTTACCTTTGAAACCCGGAACAACGTCGTACTTAATCATGGATGGTTTCCGCGTGTTCATATACATCATGTGTCATTAAATCTTTAATCAATTGATCCGTCTCCGTTCTCTAATAGGTCTGGATCTATAAATTCTTGTAGGTCTTCTCCTTTTAATGTCATGTTGTGACCAATGGGCATAGCATCCTGTCTCACAAATTGTTTATATATTTCCGGTCGCATGCGAGTATCCTTCTCGGGGTGTTGGATACGATGAGAATGCGGATCCCATCTAGGTTTCATTCTAATTTGATTTACTTGTATATGCAATTTACTGTTCTCTATTTGGGGTTCTTTTAATTCCCTTTTCAAATCCTCTAGGGTTTCCTCCTTCTTAGCTTTAGCGATCACGCTCTGGCGCACTATCCAAGGTTGCAGACAATGGATGGTTGTCGGCATATACATTTAGACAATATAATCTTTATATCGTTGGTATAAATTCCCACCTAAGATCGTTACATATCTTCTTCCAAATCACATCCTGTTGATAGAGTTTTTCTTTCGATTTTAAGAGGGGAAAGTACTGACAATATACATCTTCGGATAATAATTCACAAAACTTAAATAACACATACGAGTAGGATAGGAAATTCTTACGTTCTTTAGGACAATTGTCATCGAATGGTTTTTGGATATCCTTGAACATAATTCTAAGTCGTTCTTCTAATTCTTGTGGCATGCTAGGAGGTTTGATACCATTAAGAATATTTGTTATATACGGTACATGTTCATAAAATCTATTTAATTTTAACTTTTTAAGTAAACCTCGTATTTTGGCATGAGTTATCTCTTCTAATGATTTTATCTTCAACTTTTTTAACTCTGCCCGTAACTGTTCTATCACTTCCGGTGGTATCGTAGTCATTTCCTGTGCCTGAAATTGGCTCATCCACTCGTTAAAATGGTTTTCTCTTTTGTACGAGTAATTCACTATCTTTTCAGAACTTTCTTGTTCCTCTCTATATGTAAGTTCTTGATTAATCATTTTGGATACAACTAAACCACAATTGTCACACGTGAGGTCGCTAGTGTCGTTAAAGTGAATAACATTACTATCGGGACATCTCGGGCAGACATCAACCATTTCTTTCACGATCTGTCTATTTATAGATTGATTTTCTACGTCTATTAAATAATCAACATAAATGTCTTTTCTTTGGAGACCATGAGTTTCCTTACAATTAAATACGTTATCGACAGTTGTAACCTTATCCAAATCATCGGTATATTGGTTCATATATGGCATACATTTTATGATATATTGACTCATCTCAGCATGATAAATTTTGGAATTCTCGGGATATTCTTCTATTAGTTTCTCCCATTCATTAATTTTGTTATTGTATCGGCTTAAAAAATTACCTTCCATATATTATAATGTTAGTCAATCTTTTAAACCATGTATTACTGAAGGTATATGGGTTATATAAATGGGTTACCACCAGGCCGGACTATCATATACATTCTAAACTGATGGAATATCAGGTTAGTGAAGATGATGACAGAGATGAGCACATAACACATGAAATGTGGAAACATGAATCACAATTTTGGTTTCAAAATCGTAAGAAGTTTTATGCGAATGTTACATCCCAGGATGATTACCAAAATCACATCCCTAAACAGGTGAAAAACGTGGTTCTTCGGATACGATATTGGTATAACGGGAAGATTTACAAAATAGTGACAAACAATTTGAATATGAAACTACCAGACGATTTAAATACCGAGTTTTCATTCAGTATCCCTTTGAGTAGAGTCTATTTAGTAGATGATAACGAGAATCCACTAGAAGACATTACTGAAAGGGTGAAAGTGTATGCCGGCCCAAAAAATGACTTTCACGGACAGGAAATTTATATAAAAGATTTTCTAAATCAGGATGAAGACGAGCTCATAACTAAATACCCAAAAGTTAAATTAACAAACTCGCTGGGGATGTCTAAGGTATTGAGTTCTTCTACCAACAAGATTACTGATCTGAGGGTACCTTAGTGGCTAAATAAAACTTGAGTTCTCCTAGGCTTGCTACGTTATACTTCAGAATAAGGAAGCGATTTGCTTCTTCTTGTAAAACCTGAACACTGGAACACATGCTAGAACCCTTCGCGAAAATATTAAGATATCTCAATGAATAGAGTCCCGAAATCCTTGGACTCTCTTCACTGCAAGATATAGACGTTTCCTGATTAGCGAAATCCCCGTCACATTTTAAAGTCATGAGCGTACCTTCACGGGTTATTTCTATTTCCGTGCCTATATTTGACATATCTCTACACAAACGTTGAAAATCAACCGATGGGAGCGTCGTAATTGTACTCATCTCAATATCCGGTACTTCAATCTGACTTTCATTTATATCGAGTAGTTTAAGTTGAAATTTGGTATTTGTATTTTTAGATTCGGACACAATCTCGACATTCATGTATTCTTTTGAATCTATCGAAATATTCAAAATATCCGAATTAGTTATGGATTTTAATAACTTGAATGTATTTGATATATTGATACCAGCGACAATCTCTTCGTTACATTCATATTCTTCAAAATTATCGGCAGGTAAATGCACATCAATCAATGATGTCCTCGCCGTATCTAAGGTTGTGACATACATCCCACCACTCTTGAAATATATATTTACGTCATTGAGGATATCCTTTAAGACTTCGAAACAAGACTTAAAAGCGGATGCCTGGATTGTAGCCAATTTCATGTTATCAAATAAAGTGATTACTTCTTTATGTCATTATATGCGTCATTTACGGTAGCATTAATCCTGTCTTGCAGTTCTCTTGTTATTGTCGGTTTAAGTGAAGACCCATATGAGTCTAAATCATATATACAACTATCTGGTTCCGCGTCATCTAAATTTGTAGATGCGGTGCCACCCGCACCCCATCCTACAAATTCTTCTGACGGTAACATTGACCCAAGCCAACCTTTAACTTCTCCCCCCACCAGAAGTTTTCCATCCTTTGTTATCAGACTCGGGACGCGTTTCAGTATCTGTACATACTGATGGGGTATTCCCTGGGTATCAACATTATGAAATTGTATCATAGATTTAAGTTGGGGATGTTCATGGATATATTCCAGTACATCTTGTGAGTGATTACATTTACTACTAAATATCAGAAGTGCCATCTACTATGAGTAGTTTATTTTCTAAAATTAAATTAACGCATATAAGTATATGAGGATAACAGTTGCTTTAGTTCTTATTGCCCTGGTCATTCTTCTGAGTTACAAACGTGAAACATACATGGATATGTTTGGGTACTCAGGACATTCAGATCCCATAAACGGAATTGTTCTCGCGGATAAACCAATCGATAAATCGAATTACAGATATGAAGAAACCAAGATGAATAATGACACAATACAAAAAATCATCTTGGCCACGAATGCGGCCATCGAAAAGAAGACAAAGGTGTGTAATTATATCATTGAAACGCTGGGTGTGAAAAAGTTTGTGAAAAAGGATAACAGCGACAAGGGACCCATGGTGATACACCAAGCATCTTTTATGGCAGTGAAGGAGGGTGGATTTGCGTTTGGTTTTGCGGTTACGGTCGATGTAGATATTAACAGAGAAACGCCGGTAGTCATGTCACTTCAAACACAACCCATGGATAGCAAAGTATTGGACGAAAATGCGATCAAAGCATTCACGGAAGGTAAGGAGGGGCAGGAATTTATAAGTTATGATCTCGTAAAGAGAGCCGCCCTACCAACTAAAAGTGAGTTGGAATCCGCAAAAAACAAAATCAAGTAATATCAATGATCAATTTGGAGGATGTTCAGCGAATCGAGGAAAATCGAAAACAGATCAAAAAGGAATTGTATATGAAAATATATGAACAATTTTCGACTAAGATACGTCAGAGTGCAGAATATGGTCATAAGCAGATATTTCTCAGGATACCAACATACGTCATGGGATATCCCGCATTCGATAGACCACAGGCGGCACTGTATATAGATAGACAACTTAGAAGATCCGGTTTTACCACACAGCGAGTATCGGAGATAGATATTTATGTATCTTGGTTCATACCTAAGACTAAAAAACCTACGAAAGATCGAGGAGACGAGGATGAGATAGATGATATAGAATTACCTAGTTTTGCTAACCTCAGAAAGGCGGCAAATAAATACAGATGACCAGTGCGTACTAAATTATTTTTTAAAAACACACTCTATGATAAATGGATAACTTGAATGTTCTAGTCGAGGCGAAAAAGGAGTACCTCGGTCAGATGTGTCACCTGATGGTTCCGGTTATGATAGAGACCTTTTCAATTATGTATGATGAAGCTGTAAAAATGTCCAAGGGCAGAAAAGTATTGCAAATGTTCCAGAAACTTTTGAAAGAAGTTCCGAACTGGAGTGACAATATGTCAAAGACTCACGCGGATAACATCACATCCAGATGTGCTTGGTATTCGGATCTCCTTGCCGCAGTTTTTGTCGCTTGCACGAAGATATTATCCGCGGTTCGTCTTAAATCGGATAACAAAAAGATAAGCTTAAAATTGCCAACGAATGAAATATTCATTCAAACATGTTATAATTTGGCAGCCAAAGATCTTTACAAAGATCCCTATGCATTACACGAAAACCAAAGCGAACATGCGAGAGATGAACAACTGGCGGTTCGCTTCATTGCCTGCATCGAAAATTCCGTGAAGGATCTCATACCTGTACAGCAGATATTACAAACTTATATGTCACAAGAAAGTAGAGACATCGATCTCGATGGTACTCATGATGGCGATGCTGAAGATCCTGACATTTATGACGGAGAAGGCGAGCAACCTGGCGCAGAAACACTTCCCGACGGCGCCGATGTCAGTGAAATCGGACAGCAGATGGGCGGCGAAGAGCAACCCATCGATGAAACGATGGAACACGAAGAAATGGAAGAAATGCCCAGTTTGGAAGAAGACGGTGAGCCGACGCAACCGTCCGCTCTCGATAATGAGTTTAGAACTATTCCCACCGTACAGGATCCGACTGGTCAGCAGCAAATGAGCCCCCCGACCGATGACGGTGTCTTATTCGGGGATGCCCCAGAACGCCGAACAAAAAAAGTTGGTTACTATTAAATGGAACTTTCCGACTATTTAAGAGACCCAATCTGGGCGGCCGCGATTGGTGGTGGTATTACAGCAGGATATATACATGCTAAGGCACAGCTTAACAAAGAGGGTAAATTGCAACCGAGTGCGTACACGAAGCCCGCGGCGTTGGTTGCCATACTTATATATTTTATCGTTTCCATGGGCGTCGGGCAACGTGAGACCATCTCGACGGAACCGTTTTAAACTCAAACTTAAAGATTAGATAGTAAATATATTCATAAAAATGGCGAGCGTGTCAGCGTTCACGGACATGATGTCACAATTTCTTGTGGAATTACATAAGGTTTTCCCACAGGAGAAGGGTATTAAAAAATTTATGGCTCAGTTGGAATTGGCCAAAACCGCGAATCCGAGATTGGTTGTCGATGGATTTATGAAGGGGATTACCCCGTACGCGGATAAAATCAGTAACAAGGACGAATCGTTCTTATTAAACGAAGTTGGTAATATTGAATTTCTCAAGGATCTTAATTTGAAGGATAATTGGAATGATAGCTTATCTTCCAACACAAAGGACGCAATTTGGCAGTATTTACAAACCTTATATATGTTAGGTACCACGATTACCGCCATTCCCGCAGAGACACTCTCAATGATTGAGGGTATCGCCAAGGATTGTGCCGACAAGATGGAAAACGAGGGAGGTGAATTGGATGAAGCCGCTCTCATGAAAACCATGAACAGTATGTTTGGTGGTATGTTGAAAAAATAAACTTACGATATACTAAATGACAAAGGTTTGGTTCGAAGATCCAAGACAGCTCATCAGACAAGACAAGATTTCGCAGTTTTGGCCTAATAATAAACAGACACCAGCCGAACGTGTTAATTCGGCTTCAAGATTTATAATTTACACTACTTGCTTTTTATACTTAATTCGTAGGGATATTAGAGTGTTTGTCCTAGGTGCAACCTCTTTGGGTGTTCTTTATGTTATGTACAGGAGTAACATGATTAAAGAAACATATGGCGTTCCCACACGATCTACGGGTTCTGGATGTCAAATGCCATCCGGAGACAATCCAATGGGTAATGTTTTATTGACAGACATCACAGATCGTCCTAATCGTCCTCCGGCGTGTGAATACTCTTCGGTCCGACCCATTATTCATGCTTTAGTCGATCAGCGCGTACCGTTCGATGCCGGTCGATCTCGTTCTCCCCTCCCCCATATCCAACGCAAAGCGGCTTCTCGGCAATTCATTACCGCACCGGTCTCGATGGTTCCGGGAGATCAAACCGCATTTGCTGAATGGTTATATGGACCCAAAAATGGCGTATCATGTAAGGGTGGAAGTCAGTTTGCATGCAACCCGAATGCTCGGGGTGTTCAATTAGAGGCGTTCGCAGGAATTGGAAGTGATGGAGACAAACGAAGTGGTATGCACGGGTTCACACATGTCTAAATAATAAATCTCACATAATAATAAATGGCGTACCAACTCCAGCCCGGCTTATCCCTCGTCGAAAATCCCGCTCTTCCGAAGAGCAGCGCAACCGATGATGTTTTTGTTTACCCCCAACCCAGTTCTATCAGCATGGGTGCCCGTCCCAATACTATGTTATATGGTACGGCTCCCGCCAAATTTGGCAAGGGTGCCCCTGCCCAATATGTGGAAACGAGTGATCGTTTGAGACCGCAAAGTACATCTACACACAACAAACAACCGATCAAGACATGGGAGCGAGGTATCTTCCCGGTTCAAGACAAGGGTGTCGTTTTGCCGCCCCAATCCGTGGCATACAAAGGCCCGGCGAGTACTCGTGCTGATCTCCAGAACGGCCTGTTTGACAAGCGATATAATTAAAAATGTTTTGATAATATAAGAATGGCTGATCCTATTTCCATTTTGGCGGTTGCCGGTCTCGTATATGCCGGACGTGCCCTGAGCACAGAATCGAATCCAGCAGAATCGGTCCCAAAGGAAGAAATTATTGAAGCTCCCTCTGAACAAACTCTTTCCGATAAAGTTCCTAAATTTAATCAAACCCAATTTGCCCCTAGAACGGAAATACCCCAGAAGAAGGAGATGGCTACCTTTGCTGATGTGGCTCCCATGCCCAGAAGCGGAGGTCAGGAAATCCTCGACATGCGAGATCGTATGTATGATCAGGGTAAAATGAATAATCTGGCCCCCATCGAAAAACAACTCGTTGGTCCGGGCTTAGGTAACCCGGATGCTCCGGCGACGGGTGGATTTCAACAACTTTTCCGTGTTAATCCTACATTAGTTGGCGCTCACAAGCTTACGCAATTACCGGGCCGTGTCACGGGTCCAGGACATGACGTGGGCGGTGGTCTTAGAACGGCCACCCCGACGGTTGGTCATAATATGCCAGAAAAGACGGCGTTCCTTCCGGATCGTCTTCCGAATGCTGGTGGTTATGCCCAAGGCATGTCCGGTGCCCGGACTCGCCCGTCTCATCAACGCACGATGCGAACTACCAATCGTTCGGAGACTGGTTTGCGAACAGACGGTTTAGGTTATGCCCCGGCTAAACGCGTAGTCAGTGGCTTAACGAATGCCCAAGATATCACCCGACTCAAGAACGATGAACACACTCAACAATTCTATTATAACAACCAACCGGCTCCGAGTATTAGTAACTTCTATAACGGACACAACGTTGCCCCGGCTACCAATCTCGCACTGGAAAACAAGAGGGGTCACGGTTATTCCGCCGAGCAGCTTCAAAGGTACGGTTTCCGTGCGGATGACCGTCGCGGTAACCCCAACCGTCGTGGTAATGCCGGACGGATGAACGTCCGCGAGGCTCCATTAAAGACGACAGGCTTGGTTACCAGTGTTCGCTCCGATACGAGTCGCATCGATGGTCGCGATGGTGTGATGAGTGGTGGCTGGACGCAACAATACAACCAGGTGCCGTATCATAACTTCAATCCTAACAAAGACGCTCCTAACCCGTATGCGACGTCTGGTTCTGCGGGCTTAGATGTGGCCAAGGAACAACTCAAGAATAACCCGATCGCTCAAAAACTGTACAAATAAGTATTTTATATCCCAGAACAAGAGTTAAACACTCATTAAAATTATATCACCTAATTTTAATGAAGGTCCATACCTTAGATATCGATAGTAGTGAAAGGGATCCCATACTGTACCCAGACCCGTCAAGTTACGTTATTTCATTGAAAAACCCTATTTATGACGTCTCTAAGATATCTCTAATATCGGCTAAAATACCTAATAGTCAATTGCTTGTTCATTCCCGAAATAAAACGTTTTCCGTGAGTGGTAATACAGTGACATTAGACGAAACAAATTATGCGAGTGTCGGTGATCTTGTCACAGATCTTACCGCAAAACTGGATGACACCGTTGCCCCAGCTATACAGACTATCGCATACGATACCGATACGAATACAATTACGTTTTCTAACGTAAATGCTGGTTCCGCCGCTGTCAAAAGTTTTACGTTTGAATTCAATTCCGGAACAAATGGTTACACGAGTAATACGGAACCGAATACCACGCCACACCAATTACTTGGATTCGCCGGTCGCGACTACACGTCGAGTGGAACTCCCAACTCGATTAAAAGTGGTTCAATAAACCTGAATGGACCAACGTCATTAATTGTGAGATTAAGTACGGGTTCAGATGACTTTACACGTACTGTATATACAACAACTCCATTTTACACGGGAAGAGTGATTCTATCGGGTGATACACTCGTTCATAAAGGAATCGATGATCCTCTTACACATTCGTTCGTGGGCGGTTCTCAAAAGACTATCCGTGATATAAAGGTTGAATTCTTCTATATGAGTCACGGAAGACTCATTCCGTATGATTTCAGAAATCAAGATCATGTAATGAAATTTGAAGTCACGTGTTCTACCGATAAATTTGAAAACCTTTCTAAACAACAGACGCCCCTATCGCGATTTGAATTACCGCCACCAATAAGCATTCCAGAAATGGAGAATCCTTATAGATGGAAAGAATATCTTTCTATCGTTGGTATTGTTTTATTAGGATTGGTTGTTATATTAATAACTACTAAACCGAGATCACAAATAGCTGTGAAGCTTCCTCCTGTTGCCCCGAAGCTTACTGGGTGACCGCATACACCGGTTGGAGCGGCTTACGCACACGGCTGGAGAGGCGAGACATCACCAAATAGACCGTCACGGACAACAAAGTGGTGAAAAGCGCAGTGAGAGCGAAGTGCTGACCACCGTTACGCTTGACAGTGACGATTTGCTGAATGGCCCAACGGACGAGGTCCATCCACGAGAGAGCGGCGGCGAAGGTAAAACCCGCGACGACGGCGTTCAAGCTTTGGGATTCCAATTCTTGGGTAACGAGACCAACGGTATCGGCAATGGCAGACATTATGTTTAAAGTATAGTGAGAAATTATTCTGGAAGTAGCTCTTCTTCTGTTACAAATTTTTTATACTTATCCTGATTGTATCCTTTCGTCCTGGATTTCTTTACTTTCTTCTTTATTTCAAAAAGTTGTATTGTTTCTGTTTCGCTTCCGGCAACACTACTACTATCTGTACTAGTATCACTTTCATCGTCACTCGACTCTTCGGATGAACTGGATCCACCCTCAATCTCTTTTAGTTTAGTCGAAGTAGTCCATCCTTCGATCGACGACGTGTTCATTATTATCTATGGCGTTTTTTATCATCTCCTCCACCGGCGTTTTGGGTTCCCAGTCTCCCCATCTCTCATACGATTCATTTACGTCGGTGAATTTTTTATCTTCGCCAGAGTATGGCGTAAATTCCAATTCATTCTCATCTACGACTTCGAGGGTATTTTCTGGATCTTCTGAGTCAGACTCTTCTTCCGAGTCTTCTTCGTAAATTTCTGGGAAATGAGAACCAATCTTTTGACCAATCGTGTTCATGGCGCAATATTTGATTGCGTATTCGAAATCCTTGGATAAAATGGCATCACGGCCACACGCTTTTGCGTAGTCTGCGGCCAGGAGCACTGACTGCTCCAAAACGGGCGTAATAATTTCAATAGCGGCTTGTTCCATTAATATGCGTCCTCAAAAATAGTTTGGGCAATTCCATCCACTATCCTGAGAATATTGTAACTTAGGGCATACACGTGTAGTTTCCTGTCTGAGTTACACGCATTGGTCGTAACTACCAGTCTCTGATTTCTAATGAGACTGAAATTTCGTTGTCCTGTCGGATATGGCTTTTCCGGTTCGAGACTGAAACTGTACGAGTAGAATCTTCGTATTAATGGTGTTTTTGAGTGATGAATAGAGGATTGTACAGCTTTTAAAAACATATAACTACCCGCTTTTCCTTGTATAGTATGTTCGTCATCGAGAATAAGTTCTAGTTTGTCTAGGTTCTCGTAATATAGCAATCTATCATTCACGGATAGATATATATTATCATAGTCAAACGGTGGGACGAAATTATCGACTGTTTTGGGATTTTCGCGCTGAAAGACGAAAAACAATTCTTTTACGGGATTAATAAGCCCCAAATCAAATTCATTCGTCTGAGAACCACGATATGGTATATCAAACGTTTTTCGTTGGATTTGTGTGATGACCATGTCCCTGTTGGCATTTTGGATTCTTATTCGTTCCCCTGGATCTAAAAATACCATCTCCGCAGTAATAGAAAACTTCTTTATGAGGTTTTGGGTAAAAGTTCTATCGAAAAAGTCGAATATACGAGCATGCCCTGCGCTTGTACCCGTACCATCATTTGATTTGGCACCAACAATTAATCGGTTTCCATCCTTGGTCAGGGAGACTGACCAACCAAATTCATCTGCCGTCGCTTCGGCGTCTAAATCTATGCCCCGTTGAAGCCACTGACCCGACGACGCACTCGCCTGCGCACTGGACCAATCCGTAGATCCATTCCATTCATACACACGCACATGACCTCTCGCATCGCCTAATGGGTTCATATTAGCGCCTATCGCTAATCGTTTTCCGTCTCCGGATATACTCACAGATATACCAGACTGATCGAATCCGGATTCACCGTCTATATCCGTACCCATCTGATACCAATTATCGGCTCCATCCCATATAAATACACGAACATGACCGGCGTCTGTCTGTGTGCCGTCATTTTTGGGACCACCAACCGCTAAAACGTGACCATCATACGAGAGACTCGACGAAAAGCCAAATTCATCACCCGAGTTCTCGCTCGCGGCTATGTAATTTGAACCGGCATCGGTCGTTACCCACGTTGAACCGGATGTATTTTTTATCGCCTTGACATAGCTTGTTCCGTCCGGGTTGTTTGCGCCCGCGACGATTATCTTTCCGTCTCCACTGACCGTAACACTATAACCCAATGCGTCACCTAGGGCATTACCAACTTCGCTACCTTCGGGTTGTATTCCGACGGTATTGGTGTTATCTCTCGCAACTCTGTATGCGTAGTATTTACCCTGTGAGTTATTTAATCCACGAGCTCCTATTCCAATTACAGTGCCATCGTGGGATATAGACACAACACTCCCAAAGTTTGTATTTGCGACAGTGTCCGATGTCGGGGGGTCTAACGTAGTATTAAGATCCCAAGCATTTGTTCCCGAATTATAATCATACACTCTCACGCGACCCGTATTCGTAATACTCGGTGTGTAATCGTGGTTGGGGGCACCCACAACGACCCTATTACCATCGGCCGATATAGCCGCCGCTTGTCCAAAAAAGTCATTCGCGGCTGATCCATCTATGTCCGGTCCCCTTTGTGAGGTCGCCCCTGCCATTGAAAATACCCTCACGTGACCCGCATTTGTTCTAGCATTGTCCGGATCATTATCCGGGGCACCAACTACCGCATATTTACCATCCGGCGTGATGGCAACGACAAAACCGGATCCGTCCCCAGTTGCTTCACCATCTATATCGTTTCCATTTTGTAAGTATGTACCCACACCATAGCCATATCCCTTGCCGGCATTTGATGCCCATGAAGATACGCCACCCACCGTCACTTTTTGGTTATTGACAATACACTCTTCCGCTGACCTTAATTTTATTTCAATTTCCACCTCTTGGCGGTCAATGGCACACAGAGGTATGGCCAATTCCGGATTTCTATAGAAGTAAAACGGAATATCAATGAAATATTTTTGACTGCTGCTCGCAACACCTAAATGACTTAATATGGTTGGATTGTTCGCACGGAGAGAAGATGTACGGTTAGGAAATTTACCTATGAGTTGTTTTAATCCGGTTTGGTTTGTTTGTGTATAATTTTGTTCGGAATATATCTGAAGATAGTCGGATGGTATTCTCTGAATGGTAGTTCCACCGATGATAATATCCACATATTCGATCATGGCATGTCCTATAGACTCAACCCATCCCATACCGGTTGCCATTGCGTTTGAAATTGGATTCAATTCAACATCCAAGCTTATCGTTTTTATAAGATCACCTTGATCGGGTGAAATTCTGTATCTGACTAAAGATCCAAAGTCTGTTACACCGACATCCATCTTTATAAAACTTTTCGAATAATTAGAATGTTTTACAAAATGTTCCCGGAAGTAACTGTAGTGTGGATCTATAGTAAAAAACTTGTCCTGTGGTCCAGTTGTTTCAAGTTGAACTCTACCGGCCATCACTATTACTATAGAGAGCTAAAATTTTAAACCCGCTAAACCTCCATCTATGCGTAAAATATTATAATTCACCGCATATACCTGAACCCATCGCCTGGCACCAGTTCCCCCTTCACGCGCGAGCGTGACTGTTAATAATTTATGAGAAATTCGACTCATATTAACCTGACCTGTCGGATAGAAGGCACCCGGGTCATCACTGAATGAATACACTCCAAAGTAGGGTGTTATATTAGGATTTGTAATTCCCAATACCGTAGGAGAATTTACATAGTTTAATAATGGTTGTTCATACATCGAAAATTTTTCGTCTGCGTTTATGACTGGATTATTATTGAACCGAAGTTCGATGTTTTCAATGACTTCCATGGCTAGGTGTTTGTTTGCGTCGTCGTACTCTTCTAATCGTGAAAAGTAAAGTAATTCCTTTACCGGATTTTTGAAATTCAACATCACCGACTTTGTTTTTTGCCCCCCGTCCATGTGAAATTTAGATAATTGTACCTGAGTTATACAATAATCTAGAGGTCTGGAAGTCAGATAGTCTCTTTCAAGTTTGGAAACGAATACAAACTCTGTATCCAGTGAAATTCGTTTAATTTTGGCCACTGGATTTGTGGGAACCGAATCTGTATGTGTATCCCGGACAATTTTGTTCAACGGCCGGAGTTTTATTCTGACTTCTACTTGTTGTTTCGTGAGGGCACATATAGGAATACTTAAACTTGGGTGACGATAAAAGTAGAACGGTAGATCTATAAAATATGTATAATCTGTCGTGTAACCCAATAGATTTCCATGTCCATTTAGAAAATATAAGGATTGTGCCACGTCATCATCTGTATTGTTTAATTGTTGATGCATGTAGATATATTCACCAGTAATACGCTCTATAGTTTGTCCCCCAATCAAGAGGTCGGCATATTCTATCAATCGGGTACAAACCGACGGGACGTATTGATGACTGTTCCCACTCGCATCTGGGGTTGGGTCCGTTAAATTAACTTTCAACGTGAAGTTACGAATGAGATCTCCCTTATTTTGGGGTATTCTACATTCTATTATATTGTCAAAATCCAAAGTCCCATCGAAGGGAGATTCAATTTGTTCCAGAGCGAATCTACTATGACGATTATACGACGTAAGAAAATATGAGAACTGGGGTTCTTCGGTAAGCCATCGGTCCTGGATACCAGTGACTGCTAAATTTAGACGACCAGCCATCTTACTTTATGTGAGTAAAATTATCCAAAATAAAAGACACATTTATATCAGAATGAACCTTCAGTTAAGGAAATTCAATCCAGCTACAATAAGTGATGATCGAGTTTGTGTTTTCATTGGAAAACGTAACACCGGTAAATCTACGCTGGTCAAGGATATAATGTTCTACAAAAAGCACATTCCAGCGGGTATTGTCTTATCGGGAACAGAAGAAGGTAACCATTTTTATCAAAATTTTGTCCCTCCCCTGTTCATATACGGAGATTACGACAGAGAGGCGATAGAAAGGGTCATGAGCAGACAGAGAAAGTTAGTTGGTGCGGGAAAAGATAATTGCGGGGCGTTCATGCTTTTAGATGATTGTATGTATGATAGTAAATTTCTCAAGGATACCTGTATTAGACAGTGTTTTATGAATGGTAGGCACTGGAAACTTTTTTTCATGCTCACGATGCAATACGTGATGGATTTGCCACCGGCATTGCGCGCCAATGTGGATTATGTTTTTATTCTTCGCGAGAACATCATACAAAACCGAGAAAAGCTCTATAAGTCATTTTTTGGGATTTTTCCCTCGTTTGATATGTTTTGTAAGGTGATGGATGCTTGTACAGAAAACTATGAATGTCTTGTACTTGATAACACAGTTAAATCTAATAAAATAACGGATTGTGTGTTTTGGTATAAAGCCAGGGTTAGAACGGGGTTTAGAGTTGGTAGTCCCCAGTTGTGGCAGGTTAGTAAAAAGATGTATAATCCACGCTATTTACAGGAGAAGGAGGATGACGCACGAAAAGCTACAAAGAAGATGGGAATCACAATCAATAAAGTGGGCACGAGTGGTACAAAAAAGAAAAAATAAATTATCCAGAGTGAAATGCGTAATGTATTTTTTAAAAAAAAGTAACGTTATCTTAAATGACGGACATTAGAACCATGAATTTGGGAGATGCCGGAGATGGCATGGTTCCTTTGGATACAAAACCAAAACTTGAACAACCTTCCACGTCGTTTGTAGACGAAAATTTGATAGAAAAAAATGTGAGTCAACAGCAAGAAACTACTATGGATTCGACACCGATTGCTGATCTCATGGCTCCCCAAGCTGGCGCGGGGCCGAACTTTATGGCGCCCCCGGCCATGGCTCCGGAAGGTCGCAGCCAAGGCGTTTTGCCGTCTATGTCCGCTCCTCAGACCGATGTTGGGTTTGCTCAGGAAACCGAAGAGTCCTCCGAAAAGAGAAAATCCAAGAAATCGTCGAATAAGAATCCGTTCGGCATGACGGATGATCAAATGTTTGCCCTCGTCGCGGGTGTTTGTGCCGCGGTCGCTGTCAGTAAGCCGGTCCAAGAAAAACTTGTGAGCTCTGTTCCCAAGTTTTTATCGGAGAATGGTTCTAGAAGCGCTGTTGGTTTAGCTTCCACAGGTCTTGTGGCGGCTATCGTTTTCTATGTGATTAAGACGTATGTCATCAAACACTAACGCTAACGACCTGCGCATTACCGACGGGCGATTCCCATCCCATTTCAGTATATAATCTGAGACCAAGTAATTTTTGGATCACCAGAGCACTCGTGATAAAAGTCATCGAAAATAACACAATTGTCTTCATTGTGCTATTTTTGTCCTTACCATAGCTTTCGACGTCTTTTCTTTTTATCGGCCAACCTATCTTAGTGATTAAATAAACCAGACCAACAGATATAAGAGATGCCATAAAGACAAAACTTTTATTGACAGCAAGACGTGGCGCGCTCGCCACTATATAACGAAGTAGATTAGGAATTATAAAGCCGACCAACCACACGCGCCCGTTAAAGTTTTCAAATCTGGCCGGAAGCTTGAGGGATGGAAGCTGTGTAAGCATGATTACAAATGCCCACAAAAGGACAGCTTGTAATGTGACACTGAAAGGCGTTGCCATGTTATAAGATACTGAGATTATTTATCCTGGACGTGTTTTCCACAGAATTCGGTCTTTTCTTCGATTCTGTTGTATATTCCTAATTTCTCACATATTCCCCGCAATTCTATGAAATTTTCCCAAAACTGTTCTGAGTGTCTATACTCTTTAACTGTACTATGTGCCAACTCATGAATCAGTACATGGAATATTTCATTCGGTTCGCCATCTATACAAATACCGATATCCGAACCTTTACTCGCATTATAACCTATCGCACCAGATGTACTGGTCATCCCTGTTATTGGAACTCTGTTCGTGAGCATTTTAAACTTCTTGTTGTCCGTTTTGATTAAATGCTGTCGAAGTGTTTCATATTTGTCCTTGACAATTTTCAAATTTTTGGGTTCCCTGGTATTGACTAATATTAACACATTAACGATTACGAGTATAACCCACGCAATCATGTCTAATATTATTCAAGATTATTATATAACAGAATATCCTAAACCCTTCTCATTACGGGTTCCGATGTACCCCACTCTGGTATGAAGTGTGGTGTCACGTGATTGTAACGTCTATGAATTTTTTTGATAACATCATTAGTATATAATCTCAATTCTTCTAGTGTTTTGACTACGTATGTCTTTTTAGTGGGATCTACTACATATTGACGGAGTAAATCACTCGATGTATCTATAAACATTCGAAATATATTTCGTGTATCCCTATCCTTACATATAGCCTTATCCGTTTGTTGTAGTTGTCGTTTGAACATATCCTCGGACATTTCATCTAACATATACGCGATTCGGGAATAAAAAAACTCCCTGTCCTCGTCCATTTCTTCCGCATTTAGCCAGGTAACCCGTCGTTCGAAATAGCCTATTAGATGTGTTAATTCTGCCATCTTATAGACATCATTACGAAACCGTATATGAAACCTAACTATATTTTGATTCCATGTATTGTTATTGTGGTCGTGACCAAATGATGCAAAATATCCTAGGTCTTTCTCCACCTCAAGTTCCCATATCTCTTGAAAACTCGGACACCCACCACACGGTATATCTTGGTTGTCTCTGTTGTTACTCACTTTAAATTCTAAAAAGTGTGGATTGTGAATCCGTCCCATCTCTATATTTCCCGTTGTCCAATTATATGCCGTTTTACATTGGGGACACCACATTTGAGAACATCCACTTAGTTTTTGGATCATTTCTCCACACGCCGGACAAGGTTTGGTGTCCTTTGCTATGAATTTCATGGTTTTTACATCATCCGGGTCGCATTCATGACCATCTTTAATTTCAGCATTACATTTATCACAAAAATTCGTCGTACAAATACCACAATACCAATTTTCATCCAAAAACCCCTTACAAACGCCACTTGGACATTTACGGACAAATTTTCTATTTGGGTCTTCGCCGTCATTGGGGGATATACCCGTATTTCGTAAATAACTGAGTCTCGTTTGTAAATCTTGTAACTGTGGAACTAATATTTTCATTTCCGGTAACGTCATTATCTCGTCATCCGGATTAATGGGTGTATGAATACTGAGACCCAAGCCCCTTTGGATGTTTAGTATTTGTTTCTTGACGTCGTGTATCTGTGTTCTCAGTGTTCGCATTGTAATTATACGCTCAACTGCGGGCTGTGTGGCTGGCATAAGTAGTTTTTGACGTTCAAATAGTGTATTTTCTCTGTGTTTTTTTAGATCAACATTTCTAAATTTGATAGTACAAAATGAATCTATAAATTCCCTATTCCATAGTTTTTTACAATTCATACAATGTGGATCATCTATCAGAGTCAGTAAATACCTCTGAGAACAGCTTTTACATGAAATCAAATCACAATAAGGACATTTTACCTTCTTGTGAGTTGTTTTGTTTAATTTGTCGCAACAAACGTCGCAACATTCCATTTAATTATGTTAGATCTAAAACTTTAAATTCAGTTTTTCTTTGTACTTTGTCATGGCAATCAACACAAAAAGTACTATACGTTTTATTGGTCTCAGTTTCCGACAACTTTCTCTAGATTCTGCGCGAGAATTTGCTTTTATTTCATCCATGTGTCTATTTCTGAAATGGATGTCATCGCTAACACTGTATGTTCTAGTCCATAATTCCTGACCGTCCATTTGCGCTTTCATGGTGTATTCGTGGGTTCTAATTTTAGATGGTTTATATGACGGAATATACATTTTACAAACATTATCATATTGAGCGGGAGGGAGTGTGATTTCAACATTCTTCGCGCGATCTCCTTCTTTTATGGTTATATCGACATTTCCCGGACCTCCGCCTATTCCGGCACCAGAAATTTTAGATCCGTGTATTTCTTCTAATTCCATATGAACGGTATAACGACTGTGATTATACATTCTAATGGTACCGGATTCGCATATTTTAACGAAACAACACGAAGTACTGACAACCCCCGGCTCTGCGTCGTACGCCTGACGCGCAATTTTCAGTGCCTCTTCTTCGCGTTGTTTGGATATCGGAGACCACCTGTTTTTGTTTCTACCAGAAAAGGTGCGCAACGCACCACCACGAAGACGAAGAACTAAGTGTAATGTACTTTCTTTTTGGATATTATAATCCGCTATAGTTCTTCCATCTTCGAGTTGTTTTCCCGCAAAAATTAAACGCTGCTGGTCTGGTGGTATTCCCTCCTTCGTTTGAATTTTGGACTTTATACTATCTATTGTGTCGGATGATTCCACCTCCAAAGTGATAGTCTTACCTGTGAGGGTCTTCACGAATATCTGCATCTTATTATAACTTTAGGTTTTTTTTTCAAAACCTAACGCCGACGACGACCTGCCGATTTCCTAGATTTCCCCCCTGAGGTCGCTCGTACAGACGCACTTGTTCTTTGTGTGGGTTTTGCCGATCTCAAGTACGCGCGTCTTTGGTCAGATTTTACTTTGGCGACTTGTTTCTTTTTGTTAGCTAAAGCCGTTCTAGCTTTGGCTGGATTTGTTAATGCGTCCCTCTTTAATCGGTTCGCATTCTTTGAACCAATATCACCCGCACGAAGCGCTGAGTTAATTTCACGCGTCACCGCTTGTCTTTCTGCGTCGGCTTTTTTCTTTTCTTGTGCCAATCTTGCCTTTTCGGCCTTATCCTTTTCTTCTTTGATGCGTTGAGCATCTCTCGTTTTGGAATTGGCAAATACGCGCGCGGGGTCTTCTCCCTTTTCCAGACGCGTCATGAATTCCTTTCTGTTGCCACGAGTTAAACCCTTCATGCTTTGGAATTGCTTCGCCGTATTGCGTTTGAGTTTATCCAAACGTTCTTTCTTCAATTTTGCTTCCGCTTCTTCTTTCTCCTTCTTTGCTTTTGCGGCGGCCGCCTCCTTTGCCTTCTTTTCCTTTTCTAATCTTTCAGCTTCGGCCCTTTTCGCATTTTCGCGTTTCTTCGTCACGAGAGCCGTGGCTTCACTCAATAACTTGGTGGAATCTTCACCCTTGTTATATCTAGTGACAAATTGTTGTCTATTCACGCGTTCAAGATTTGTCATGTTTTGAATACCCTTGACAAATTTCTTCTTCGCTTCGAGCTTTTTCGCATTAGAAGCCTTCTTCGCGTTTATAATTTGCTGTTTAACAATATCGCGCCGCTTTTTGATATCATTCACATATCTCAACACCAATGCCAGGTGTCCCTGTCTATCCTTCATAGAGAGATTTGCCTTCGTGATTTCACCTTCTAATTGCTTCTTTTCTGTTAAAAGGCGATCCAATTCCTTGAGTCTCTTCATATTTGTGGCTAAACCGACTTCCTTTTCCCAACCCCTGCGCCATTGTCCAGTTTTACCCGGAATGTTACGCACGATTCGGCTTTTAAGGGCTTCTCTAGTGGGTTGAAGTGCCTTGTTTGCCGCTTCTTTAGCTCGTTGTTTCCGGAGAACTTCCGCATTGTTCAATATCTTTGTTGCGTTCATACTAGCGGTAGTCGCGTTGGTCGTATTCAGTCTATTCATAAATTTCTTTCTATTCTCCCTTTCGAGTTCTTTCATGGATTGGAGTGTGGTTGCCACTCTTTTTTGAACGGCAACTATCTTTGCCTTGCGGTTCGCTTCTTCCTTAGCATTATTATTGGCTTCCTTTTTCGCTTTGAGTCTCGCCTCCTCCTTGGCCTTTTTATTCTCATCATCCTTAGCCTTGGCTTCTTGACGAGTCTTCGCGAGCGATTGGATCCTCGTTATGACGTTGGGTCTAATCTTGTTCAAATTTTCACCCTTTTCAAGTCTCTTCAAGAATGGTATCTTGTTTCGATTTGTCATGTTCGTAGAGCTGTTCAATAATTTACTCAGGCTTTGTTGTTGCACGGAACGTTTTTTGCGGTTCGCGTCTTCCTTCGCCTTACGATTCGCTTCCTCCTTAGCCTTAAGGTTCGCTTCTTCCTTGGCCTTTTTATTTGCTTCTTCCTTTTCTTTGCGAGTCTTCGCGAGCGATTGGATCTTTGTGATGACGTCGGGTCTGATCTTGTTCAAATCTTCACCCTTTTCAAATCTCTTAAAGAATGACATCTTATCTTGAATTGTCAGGTTCTTAGAGCTATTTAATAATTTAGTGAGACTTTGTTGTTGCGCATTTTTCTTTTTGCGATCGGCTTCCTCCTTAGCCTTGCGGTTCGCTTCCTCCTTAGCCTTAAGGTTCGCTTTCTCCTTGGCCACACGGTTGGTGTGGAGTTTTCGTGCGTTTTCTATCACCACATTCTTGGCGTTACCCTTATTGATTCGGTTCATGAATTTTTGTCGGTTAGACCGCTCGAGCTTATTAAAACCTTGTAATCGCGTCGCCACGTTCTTTTTTATCGCATTTTTGGCACTCTTCTCTTTTGCCGAAATCGCCTTCGCCACGTCACTGACAAATTTATCGAGCATCTTTTCCACTTCATCGAGAGCGGGGATGGTTTTAGCCGCGAGTGCCTTTTCTTTCCATTTCATTCGATTTTGTCCCATTGATCCGTTTGTTTCGCCCGGGAGTTTCACCGTCCGTCCCGATTTGACATCTTTCCATATTTTAGCGAAAAGTTTCTTTCTGTGATCATCCACCTTCTTCTTTTCTTCCTCCTTGGCCTTACGATTTGCCTCTTCCTTTGCCATACGATTTGCCTCTTCCTTCGCCTTACGATTTGCCTCTTCCTTTGCCATACGATTTGCCTCTTCCTTTGCTTTCCGGTTGGCTTCTTCCTTTTCTTGACGAGTCTTTGCGAGCGATCGTATTTTTGTGATGACGTCAGACCTGATCTTGTTCAAATCTTCACCCTTTTCAAGTCTATTCAAGAATGGTATCTTGTTTTGATTTGTCAGGTTCTTAGAGCTATTCAACAACTTACTCAGACTTTGTCGTTGCGCATTTTTCTTTTTGCGATTGGCCTCCTCCTTAGCCTTACGATTCGCTTCTTCCTTTGCCTTTTTATTTGCTTCTTCCTTCGCCTTACGATTGGCCTCCTCCTTAGCCTTACGATTGGCCTCTTCCTTCGCCTTACGATTCGCTTCTTCCTTCGCCTTACGATTCGCTTCCTCCTTAGCCTTACGATTGGCCTCCTCCTTCGCCTTACGATTCGCTTCCTTCTTTTCTTCTTCCTCCTTCGCCTTACGGTTCGCTTCTTCCTGTGCCTTACGGTTCGCTTCGTTCTTCGCGTTACTCAATTCCTTATTCCTGGCGTTTGCCTCTTCTTTTATTTGTTGAACCGTGACGTTCGTATTCTTGAATTTGGTAATCATCCCGTCTTTGTTTGCCTTTTCGAGGTGTGTTTTAGATTCAACATATTTGGAAACGTTTTGTAATTCTTGAGTACGCAAAGCGTTCTTACGGCTCTTAATTAAGTTGGCCGCTTTGTTCTTTATGGCATTAACATTACTGGTATTTTGATTAAACGATGTCATCATTTCATCGATATTCTTTTCTGATAAACCATTCAGTGTTCTTAAGAATCGTAGTAATTCACTCTTCTTTTGGGCGACGCGCATTTTGACCCGATCATTTGCGAGTTTCTTTGCCGTGTTGAGATTGATAGTGTTTAATTTTGTTCTGAGATTGTTCTTATTTGTATTATTCAATTGTAATTTTGAAAGATGCACGTTGAAATTCTTTTTGTTTTGGTTTTTCTTGTTTTTGGCACTTTGAGCGAGTAATTCGGCGACTTCTGTTTTCAGAGCATTCACAGAGTTCGGATTATTGTTAAATTTATTTAAGAATGGTTTTTGTTTGCCCGTATCGAGGTTTCTTTCGTTCATCCACCCAACAAATCCCTTTCTAGCGTTAGAAACTTTTTGGGTTTTTATACCATTTACGATAGAATTGACCTTCTTCTTCAAGGATTCAACTTGCGTACCTCCATTTAAGTTGCTTAATATATTCGTTCTCTTGTTTTGGGGAACATTCTTCTCGTTCATATAATTGGTAATTATAGTTCTATTTGCGGCTATTTTGGCCTTCTTGAGTTCATCGACCTTATTATCGGCGCGCTTCTTCGCCGCATTCAAGTTTCTATTTTTGTCGTTATTGAATAGCGTCTCAAGTTCCGAGCGAGCATTCTTATTTAAGTTAAGCTTATTCAAATACTTTTGGTATTGAATCACGAACTTATTATTCTTTTCTTGTTTTCTTTGGCCTTCCAATGTATTCACCTCTTTCTTCATTGCTTCGAGTGTTCCCGCACCGTTATCAAATCTATTCAACATATACTTAACATCTGTGTTAGCCAATTTAGTCTTCGCGTAGGTATTTAACTCAGTTCTATTCTTTTGACGTTGTTCCTCCTTCTTTTTAGCTTCTGCGAGAGCGGTGGCATTATTGGCAAATTTATTGACTTCTTGTGTGAGGATACTCAAATTGGTCGTCGATGTATTGAACTTATTCATGATGAGTTTGTACGTTTCGGAATTTTCGTCAAAGCCCCTTGATTTCAAGTATTCACTTAACTTTTCACGTTGTTCCGATCTTTTTTTGCCCGCTCGTTCGCTTTGTTTCGTTTGTGCTTCCTTGAGAAGTTCGCTTATATTCTTAGTGCTTCGGTTCACTTTACCCACGAGTGCGTTTTTATTTTCTTCGGTTAAGTCCGGGTAGGTGTTTAATTTGGTTTTAAGTGTATTTTTCATATTTTGGACATTTTTAGCTTGTTTGGTCTCGGCCATTGTCTTTGCGCTTTTCAAAACTTGGTTACTAGATTTTCCCTCGTTATACTGTTTTAATAATGTATTCTTATTCGCGTTAGTTAATTTGGGCGTGACCGCATTTAATTGCTTATTGAGGGTAACCCGGGCCTCGGCTCTTTGTTGTGCTTTTATGCCTGCGTTTTTAGACGCGACATTTTTGAGCAATTGGTTCAACGTGGCACCCTTGGTTCGTAATTTGTTTTCAAATTGTTTCTTATTGGTGTTATTCAGTGCCGACTTTGACATGTGATTTTTAAGTGTTTGGACATTCCTTTCGAGTTGAGCTTGTCCGGCTTGTTTTGCGAGTTCTTCCAATCCCTTGATAGCCACAGATAATGGCATTTTAGAATTTGTCGCCGAAAACTGCTTTATGATAGAGTTACCTCTGTTAGCCAATTGAAGTTCTGTGACCCGGGCTTTCAATTGTTCGAGTTCAGTTTCTCTTTTGGCGTTTTTGTAAGCCGTGACATACTCATTAACTCTTTTTTGTATTCCATTCATGGTCGTGAAATTTCTTTCTTTGCGATTCACCTTATTTAAGATAGACTGACGATCCACGTTCTTCATGAACGGTTTCACTTCCGGTTTATTCATGTAGGCAGTCGCATTCTCTTTGAGCTTATTTTGGGTTGCCACCTTCTTTTTGGCAATCGCCGCATTTACACTCGCCCTAACCGCCACCGGATTATTACCCGTATTTAACTTACTGATGAACACCTGCTTTTCGTTATTATTGAGTGTGGCGTCATTTTGAATGAACGATTTGAGATTTTCAACAGCTTTACCCGTTTGTGTTCTATTGTTTTGGAGCTTTTGTGCGTTTCTTAAGACTGTATTTTTGTTTTCGTTTCTGTGTATTCTATTCATAAACGATTTGCGATTTTCGCGTTTGAGTTTATTCATGGATTGTAATTTTCCCGCCGCATTTTGTATGGTTTGGAGCTTCGCTTGTTTCTTTTTGGATTCTTGTTCCTTGGCGTTACGGGCGGCTTTCTCATTCGCCTTTTTAGTAACTTGACCATTGATGATAGCCTTTCTCGCGCCAACATTAGTATTCACAGTGACGTTCTTTAAGAACATATTTTTAATTTCGTCATTGGTAAATACTTGTTTGGATTTGGCGTATTGTGTTATGGCTAAAACCTTTGCCGCTTTTTTTGCCGCCGGATTGGGCACGTTCGGCTTAGCCGCATTAGCCGCGTTAATCTCCTTTTTCAAGACCTCGACGTTTGTATTTTTAGTAACCTTATTCATAAACTGTTTCTTCTCCACGTTTGTTAATTTGGTTTTGGTTCCGAGATGAGCTTTAACGGTGATTAACTTTCTCTGTTTGACGAGATTGTTAACCGTAACCGTTGGTCTTCCGGGAACGGCGGGAGGTGTCGGAGCGTTTGGCTTCTTCGGTACATTCGTCTTTGGTGTGTTCGGCTTAGCCGCATTAGCCGCGTTAATCTCCTTTTTCAAGACCTCGACGTTTGTATTTTTAGTGACCTTATTCTCAAACTGTTTCTTCTCCACATTTGTTAATTTGGATTTGGTTTTGAGATGAGCTTTAACGGTGATTAACTTTTTCCCTTTGGTGAGATTGTTAACCGTAACCATTGGTCTTCCGGGAACGGGGGGAGCTGGGGGAGGTGTCGGAGCGTTCGGCTTCTTCGGCACATTCGGAGCGTTCGGCTTCTTCGGCACATTCGGAGCGTTCGGCTTCTTCGGATCGTTTGTCTTCGGAGCATTCGGCTTCTTCGGTACATTCGGAGTGTTTGCCTTCGGTGCGTTCGTTCTCGGAGCGTTCGTCTTCTTTTTACCACCACCGAACATGCGCCCAAATATCCCCGGGCCACCGCCGTATTTAACGCCTCCACCACCCAAAAACCTGGGTGTTCCGGTAATGCTTACCTTATTGGGGAATGCCACGGCAGAAGTCCTCGCCGGGGCTCTGGAATTATTGGTATTTCCCACCGGGGCGTTAGACGTAGAATTCACGGGGGCATTCGTATTCATTGCCCGGGAGTTATTATTCCCACCCGTGTTATTAGCGGAATTGTTCATCGCGTTACCGCTGTTACCACTGTTATTGTACGCGGAATTGCCCATGTTATTCATGGAATTACCGGACGTCGCGGTGTTATTATACGCACTGTTTCCGTTGGAAACGGTGTTATTTGAAAATTCAGACGTAACAGTCTTTTTTGTCCGGGGTTTGACTAGTATCACCGGTTCATGAATCTTCAAAGAAACGAGTCTATTTTTGATATTTTCGACAAGTTTCGCCTTCGTGATATTGTCTAATTGGGTGAGACCAATCTTTCTAGCAATTCTACGAAGCGCCACCAACTTCGATGAAGATTTGAATAAAACATCATAATCTTTCAATTTGAGTGGTGACTTTTTATCCACCATGTGTGTCCTGTTCTTACTGAGAACTAACGGTGGTAACGGAAGGTTACCTTCCTGGATATCTTCGTAAGCTTTACATATTTGCTTACGTGTCAATTTAATCTCTCGGCCAGCGTTTCGGCTGGCGAGTCTTCTTAGATTTTCAATTTTTAATTCTGGGTCGCATGCGTTCATGTTCGCACACTTTATAATATAGACCAATAAATAATTTCATAACATCCTATATCGCCTCAAATCCCATCATGAATAACCTAACTTTCGCGTCATAATCTATTCCGAAATCGAATATGTTCGTGTCCCCTACGTTTATATTTATTGTTTTGGATTTGTTATTATAATGACTCGCTCTGTTTCTAATTGTCGCTACGATCATACACTCTATGAACTGTTTTGGGTTACTAATTTTATCCTGAAACTGTGTATTCATGTCTAATTTCATACACACCACTTCGTGATGCTTTTTATCTAAAAACGGCGCGAGCGGTACATCTTCCATCATTCCTCCGTCGATGTACGTTTTTCCTTTGTATTTTCCCGCTTCAAATAAAAACGGAATAGCTATACTCATGCACACGGCATCTATTACTCTCATGTTAGGATGAGTATCCTTGCTAATATATTCAGTCTGTGACGTATTTAAACAGAATACAGCCACATGAATTTTAGTTTCTAGTTCCTTAAATTTGGGATTACGACCACATATTTCAATTAATTTATTCTTGATCGTCTTAATATTTACGAAACCAAATTTATTAACGAATGAAAGTATGTCTACTTTAATAAATTCGGAGATATCTACGGTTAAAGAAACATCTAAGATGTTATCGATAGACATCCCCAACGCCATAAATAATGCCAATATTGAACCCGCAGACGCTCCTGCGATTTCTTGGACTTCGTGAAGTTCTGATTCGAGACCCTTGAGGGCACCGATCAGAGCATAAATACCTACGGCACCCGGGCCGATAGATAAGTACTTCATCTTATTAATAGAATTGAGGAAATCTTTTGCGTAATAACGCAAATACAATAGCATACACCAATGCGTGTACGAAAACGGCCGGAATACTTGTTTGTCCGGATTGGATAACACCCTTGCTGCCACCTGGTATGGTCAAGAGAAGACCCGGGCTAAGTGCGATAAAGAGACTTGTGGTAACCAAAAGATCACCCTTTGTCAAAACGATTCCTAAAGCCTTGGCTACGATGGAATAGACCAAGAAGAAAACGAGAGCATGAAATAAGATAGCTTGTTGGTTAGTACTTCCATTGGAAAGTTTAAGAGACTTACCGTCTGTGGTCAGAAGCATTCCCGGAGACAAAATGGTGAATAATGTGACTGGAATCGCAACTTTTTTGGTTGTTATATCGGGTAACATTTACTATATAATAATATTATTTTCGCACATAGAATTCGATTGTATAAAACTCATAAAATGAGAGAACGTGGCACCCTTGAAAAATTCATCCTGGAGTTCATTATCCTGAACATATTCATTTATTTTTTTCCATATATAATACAATTTATCTCTATAAATTATATTAATTGAGTTATGTTGGTATCTTCTATCCCATCGGTCCTCGAAACAAAATTCGACAAATTCCCAATATTCGGCTTGGTGTAGAATTTCGTATTCTAACCATGCGTCACGAATCAGGATTTTCATCATGTCCCATATATATCGGATATCATCCGAGTAATACGTCTCCCAGTCATGAATAGTTAATTCATCGTCGTCGGCATATAAGATTTCATCTGATTCGTCTGGATCAACTTCTGTTCCGTGGTTTCCGTCGGCAATGTATTGGGACCAGACCATTGTGTAGGTCCGCAGTTCAGACTTGCGTTGTTTTTATTCTTTTTTAGGGGCCTTCTCTTTTATACCAGTTATGGAGAGAGACGTACTCTTTTTCTCCTTAATTTGATCTTGAATAGCATTCATTAATCCCTCGATTTTGACTGGATCTCCACCGAAATACGCGTTAATACCGGAATTGATGGCAACTTTTGTCATTGCTCCCCTGCGCGTCGATGTGCGAAGAGAGATTTTACCCTTCCTGAGGTTAATGGTATCAATACCCTGAGTAACCATCAATCGCTTTATGGAATCTTTTATTTTCCGTTCGGCTGTGGTTAGGACCTTGATATCAGCTTTTGCTTCAGTTATTTGTTTGTTAAGTTCGACGAGCTTTGAAACATTCGCCGAGAGTTCTTCTGGGACATTTAGGGCCTCAGATGACATGTTATATTAATCTAATCTAATATCTTTAATTAAGTATTTACAAATCACGTTGCATCGTGTCAGCGGAGATGGTGCTGTTGGACCAGACGTAAGCCTTCTTCGCAACCGGCGGGTCGGCGCGTATTTGTTGATTCGCATTTCGGAGCGCACCTCCAACACTCTCCGGGAATCCAACTTGGGATCGCGGTTCAAGGAAATTCTTTTGGCCCTTGAGGACGTCATCCGGCTTAAACTCACCGAAATCGGCTTTGGAAGCGACTTCACGCGGGAGGAGGCTGGACGCGAGACCCGTACCGGCCTTCATACCACACTTGGTGGCCTTACCACCGGCCGGCGCCGGGGCATACAACGCATCTTCAACGCTGTATTCAGATTTCTTGTTTTTTGTGCTGAATTTATAGATCGAAAACATGACAATGAGTGCCACCACTGCCCACATAATTCGTTCAAGGGGAACCGGAGACTTCATCTTTTACTATATGTTAAACATATTTTTTTTTATTGGTCGGCCTCAGATTCATCCTTGAAAGCATATTGTTCTGGGTATGTTTCTTCTGGTTGTGGGGGTGGAAGTTCAATTCTGACCTGAACCAAGTTCCACGCTGGAGCAAAAGTTTTTTTGCCAAACCAGATACCACCGAGTTCAACAATCGCGGAACATTCGGAATCCGTCATTATCGATTCAAAGTCGGTCTGCTCCTGATCCACCGTAAAAACTCGGGTTGCTTCGATTCGATCAACGGTCAATTTATCTTTCGCTCCTGTGTTATACGCCTTGGATAATGTTCCTTCTGAAACAACCTTTCCGAACCACGATTCACTATTTTCGATGGCGGCTTCCCTGTTTAATTCATGCACCGCCGCGATTCGGTCTTCATTCACCTTTGACACGAGATCAATCGTAATTTCATCACCCTCGATTTTTTCAATTTTCACCCCATTAAGCTGAACATACACCTTTCTACCTCCGTCTGTGGTGGTCTTCACCCATCGGAGTCCTTCTTCATCTTTGGTTGGTTCGCCGTATATCATTGTACATACCTATGTATTTAATTCTTTAAACCAACAAATGGTATTTGTGCTGAACGAGAGAGTATCTTCTTTGATATCCAGCCATCTCTCCTGGGATTAAATCCATATAACGTTTTGGATATGATTAGGTCATCCGGTAAATCTTCAACATTCATCGGTCTGTGCGTGTATTCATTTTTAATATACTGACTGCGTGCGTTTTTACGCCACAACTGTGTATTCATGTTAAAACGATAAGAGCCGTGTGTTTTTGTATATTGCGGGACATTCATTGTTCGCAGGGACGCCTTGAGACCGTATACCATCTGTCTTCCGAGTCTCGTCGCACTAGGTTCTGTCGTATATCTTACATACTTTCGGGGGTTTATAGAACTTGCGGTTTTCATGCTCACCACACCGTCTGTCTTCATTGTCCTCGCCGCTGTCATTGGGAATTTATGTACTAGGTGATATATACTCTCGAGGCTATTCCCGGAATTGAGTTTGAATTTAGTAGAAATCATTTTACTTAATTTAAGAAGTCTCTGTTTGTCCTTCTCTTTCTTTTCTGGCCTGAGACCTAATTTCTGCATTAAATATACATCATCTATCAGAAACCTGCGCCCCGCGACGGAAATTCTAGAGTCACGGATCATCTTACCATTGACTTTATATGTGACACCCTTCTTTTGAGATTCTACGACTTCGTATCCAAATTCACCCGGACGCATGAGGGGCATGTCTAATATCCCACCCAAGGCAGTTTCTTCTATCTTACCCTTTGCTGGGGAGAAGTACCGGAGTTTAAGATCCAGAGAAAACAACTCAACATCGATGAAAACGTCCTTCTTGGACGGCTCTGGGCCGTTGTCGAGCTTTTTCTTCTTAATCAACATATATCTTCTCGTGACATACGGCCCCTTTTCAGGAAATCCTAACCCAAGAAATCTGAATACTTTATTCTTTTTCGTTAATCTGTCTTTTATTTTTTTGTCGTATCGCATCGAAATTTCACCCAACTTATCCCAAATTATCAATTTGATTGCCTGGAGCTTTCCAAAATACTTGGTATCATATTTGAGTCTCGGTACAAATTTGGTATCTATATCTGCGGTTACTATTCTATCAGCTCGTTCAATATATAAATTAAACGCCTCACCCCCAGAAATAACCAAATCCCCTATTTTACGGAGATAATCGGACATTTCTCCTATCATTTGATAGACAAGGTCTCGAATACTATCTGTGACTACGGCATATATCATTTTTTCAAGACTTTCCTTTTTATGAACTCGTGCGAGTCTGTTCCTGTATCCTGACAGGTTGTCTTTGTTATAATATCGAACCAGCGTTTCGTCGTCCATGAACATATTTTTTTTCATGAATCTTCTGATGGTTGCCTCAGAGTAAACGTTTGTATCCATTATAATATTGTAATATATAAATATGGATTGCAGTTCTTCCAAGTGCGATCAAATAGCTGACTGTAAATGTTACGCATATAAAAGCAAGAAGTTCCCCTATGATAATCAAATATGTGGTTATAGACACGGTGATAAGATCTTTCCATGTGAGGCCACGTGCTGCGCGGGTGGGGGTTGTCCTGGTCAGTGCAAGGGTGTTCAGAGTAGGCCACCATTTGCCATAACGGATGACATATTCATACCATTTCGTTACGACCTGAGAAAAAACATTAAGCGTGTTTTGTATGTATTAATTATCCTCGTTATTCTTAGTACACTAATTCTCAATGTCAGAAAACGTAAGTAATGTTATCTCATTCTTATATTTCGCATATGTGTGTTACCAAAATCTGACCTAAAGTCGTTAATACGCTTAAAGATGAAACAAGTAAGAAAGATATAACATCATGTCTCTTGAAGAAATTCAAACCGAAATTGCCGCTCTCCGCTCCGACGTTAAGTCCCTCACCAAGATTGTTCGTAAGATCAAGGCTAAGCAGGACGACCCGGACGGATCCAAGGCGGCTGCGCGCGCGGCTAACAACGGTTTCAACCGTAAGCAAGAAATCACCGATCAACTTCGCGAATTTATCGGTCTTCCGCCGGGAGAATTGGTTTCCCGAAGTGAAGTTACCAAGCTTCTCACCAAGTACATTACCGAACACGGTTTGAAGCATCCGGACAATGGACGCGTTCTCATCATGGACGAAAAGCTCCGGGAGCTCCTCAAGCCGGGCGACGTTCAAGTCACGTTCCTCAACTTGCAAAAGTTCCTTTCTCCGCATTACGTGAAGGCCGCCAAGAAGGCATAAGTTCTTGGGTATTCAGAGTTTTAATATAGATCAATGGCGACTCATTCATCTCATCTCCGTGTCCATTTGCCAATAGGAAACAAAAAAATAAAAATGCCTTGTGCAAAACTACCCACTGCACAATGTGCGCGTGGGTTCGAACCCCACTCCTGGCACTCTTATATAAGCCAGGATGCCCGAGTGGTCTAAGGGGGTGGATTTAAGTAACTTAAACAATAACTTTTAATAAATAACAAAGAAACATGAATGTTTCCCAACAAGAAGTAGAACAACTTGTTGGTACAAAGATAAAAGATCTATCTCTGTACCAAAAGGCATTTACCCATAAATCCGCATTAAAAGAACATGAAAATTTAACTCAATCGTTTGAAACTCTCGAATTCATGGGTGATAGTGTATTAGGTTTCGTGATAACGAAATGGTTATTCGATAAGTTTGAAGAGAAACAAGAAGGATTTTTAACGAAGGCTAGGACTAAATTAGTTAGGTCGGAAACTCTCGCATCTATCGCATTAAAATTGGGTTTGAATAAACTTGTTTTAATGGATGAGAAGGGAATGAGAAATGAATGGAATAATAATCCCAAGATTCTTGAGGATGTATTCGAAGCCCTCGTGGGTGCTATCTATATGGATTGTGGATTGCTTCACGCAAAGCAATTTATTTTGGGGATTTATGAAAATCCCGAATTCATTGATTTGAATTGTATCATGGTCGATGACAATTTTAAGGATCATCTCATGCGATATTGTCAAACAAACAGCTTTGAACTCCCTGAATATCGTGTATTATCACAAGAAAATGGGGTATTCGTCATCGGAGCCATCGTTCAAAATCAGCAGCTCGGGGTAGGTTTTGCCAAGAGTAAAAAACAAGCGGAACAAAATGCGGCTCGTTCGGTGTTCTTACCTGCATATGGAGGCGGGGATTTACCAAAACATAATAATCAACCCCCTCCACCACCTCCACATAAATTCCAATATACGCAACCACCCCCACCTCCACCGAGACCACCCCCGGGGTTGCCTCCTAAGTCAGTGATCGTACATAAATTTAGGGATGATACAAGGTTAAAAGATAGAAGCTAGAACTAATAAATGCATCCACATGTCAAGGTACTCATTGAACGCGAATATGCCGCCCAAAAATCCCAGGAATGGTTGGATCTTCGCGGGAACATGCTTACTGCTAGTGACTGCGCAACAGCGATCAGTTTAAACCACTACGAGACCCCATTCGATCTTCTACTAAAGAAATGTGGCAAAGGACCCGTCTTTACAGGAAATGAAGCCACCCGACATGGTGAAAAATATGAAGATGAAGCTCGTATTTTATACGAACAGCGTCATAATGAAGTTGTACATGAGATAGGACTGTGTCCTCATCCCAAATATACATGGCTGGGTGGAAGTCCAGATGGTGTGAGTGAATCGGGTAAGCTAGTCGAAATTAAATGCCCCATGTCGAGGGATATCGGAAATGGAGACGTTCCGGTCCACTACATGCCCCAACTTCAAATGTGCATGGAAATATTAGACCTGGAGGAAGCCGACTTTATACAATACAAGCCCGCCGAAACAAATTGGCCTCGACCCGAGGAATTCACCGTTGTTAATGTTAAACGGGACAGAGAATGGTGGGAAAAGTATTTTCCCGTCATGGAAGAATTTTGGCAAAAGGTTTTATATCACAGAGAACACGGAATCGAAGTTCCCGAACCCAAAGTCCGAAAACCTCGGAAGAAAAAGGTAATTCCGTGTGAGATCGTGATAGATCCAGAGGACACTTATATCAGTGATTAGCCCCCCTAAGTAGATCATGCCATTATAAAATGTAATTCAAAATGAACGATCTCGTAAACATACAATATAATCGCGCCAAACAGGAATTAAATGGAAGTTTATATGCCCCTTACCAAACTGATGGGGTTTTTTGGATGTTATCTATGGAGAATCAAACAATGGGTCCAAGGGGTGGATTTTTATGTGACGAAATGGGTCTCGGTAAGACAGTACAGGTGGTATCGACTATTTTAGGTAATCCTAAGAGTCGTTCCCTCATCGTCGTACCCAAATCTATTATCACTCAATGGAAAGACGAGATAACCAAATTTGCGCCACAGTTGAGTGTTCATGTGTTTGATGGACCGATGCGCAATGAAAATGCTAATCTGGAAATGATGAGATCGGCGAGAATTATAATTTCGCCATATTCTGTTCTCATAAAGCACAGTGAGTTACACAGAATTGAATGGGACAGGGTTGTATTGGATGAAGCGCACGAAATACGAAACAAATCATCCGCGACTTACAAGAGTATGTGTAAATTGGTGTCCCCCGTTCGGTGGGTCGTTACCGGTACTCCTGTTTTTAATTCTATGAAGGATTTTGTTTCATTGTGTAAGTTTATTGGAGTTCCACAAAACCTGATTCAGGGACGAACGTCTCAGATAAAGGATTTGTATATTTTACGTCGCACCAAACGGGACGTGGCCGTCATGGATAGGAGACTTGAATTGCCGACGTGTCACTTTGAAAATGTCGAATTGGAAATGTATGAAGGAGAGAAGAATCTGTACAACTTTGCATTTATGGAGATTCAAGATAAATTGCGTGAAATTTTTGCCAATTCTGTTAGTCTCAATTCCAAGAATATGCTTATTTTGGAATGCTTATTACGAGCCAGGCAGTGCATGATTTGGCCGCAGATGTATTTATCCGGTATCGCAAAACAATATGGGGTTGAAGCTGAGAAATGGAATGGTAAATCAAAAAAGATGGAAACCTTGTTTAACATGTTAGAGGGTCACTCAAATGAGAAAAGTCTCGTATTTTGTCAATTTATGGGCGAAATGAAACATATTCAGAAAACTCTCAAACAAAAGGGTATTCCCGTATTTAGAATTGATGGTACCGTATCAAAAGAGAACAGGGATAAACAGATTGAATTGTTCAGGGGAGCGCCGGGGAATGCTGTTTTTATAATTCAGATTAAATCCGGTGGTCAGGGACTTAATTTACAAGAAGCCACCCGCGTCTATATCATGTCTCCATCTTGGAATCCGGCGACTGAGTTACAGGCTATCGGAAGAAGTCATCGCTCGGGTCAGGATAAACCGGTGCATGTTAAAAAATTATTCTATAAGCGCACGGAAGAATTTGTGAGTGTGGAGGAGGAAATGATGGCATTACAGGCACATAAATCGGTGTTGTGTGCGGAAATATTAAACGATGAACGTCTCAAGACGCAGATTCCATTTTCGCGAATATCTAAAAAAATCAAGATTTTAGATATTAAAAAAATTTTCACAGCGTAATGTATATATATAAAATGACGACCGGTAGCCGAGCAGAAGTGTTACATGGCACAGCAGACCAGACCGCGGGGGGTCTCAAGAAGAAGGATTTGGTTTTGGCTAAGGATGGTCAAATCAAGAGTAAGCAGGCAGTCAAGTCGGCGGTGGCTCGCATGAAGTCTGAGGGCAAGGCCGCGATGGTTAAGATTTTCAAGCCGAAGAAGGGTAAGTTCTCTCTTCAACCGAAGGAAGGCACCAAGGCGTACGAAAAGAAGATCGCCAAGATGGAAAAGTTAAGCAAGTAAACGAATTGTAATTTCCTAAGCATAGTTCTAGTCTAATAAACTTCAATCTAAAATTTGATATTTTTAGATTGAGATTTTTTGTCTCTCTAATATAATAATGGCAGACAGCCTCGCACTGTGGTTTGAATCTATTCGCGTTGCCAAGATGAATATGGGTAAGGATCCAAAGGAATTTATGAAGATCCAGGGTAAGTTATTGGCTGAAGCACAGAAGGTGTATCACCTTCTCTTGTTAGCTAATAAGTAATTACAAAACAAATTGAAATCCCTTTAACCTTTGGGGTTCATGGACCATTAGATTGTATAGTTTCCATGTACATCCGAATTTTTTGTTCAAGAAATACACACTTACCAATTCTACGATTGATACACCTGAATTTCTCGAATATAAACCATTCATGACGGTATCATTTAGAACGTTTCGTTCGGGGTCGCACACCATACACTTGATCTCGTTATCTGGTGTTGTGTCGACCTTAACTCTAAATTTTGGTTCTCTTCCGGGACTTTCCTTTATATTGGAATTGAACATGGGAATGAGTTCTTCTTTTGACATTTGTTTCCCAAATATAACTTCGCTCTGTTCCACGACTGAATCTATAATCTTATCTTCAATCGACCGAAGAACGTTAAAAAATTTTTTCACGCTATTTCCTTCTTCGTCGTATCCCATCATGTTGAAATCTATATTCCATTTGGTTTGACCTACATCCGGGACAAATCCACTCAATCCAAATGGCATGTACATCCTAGGCGTGGTCATCCGTACCGCCTTACCTTCCTCTGTTGTTATGGCAAGCTTTCGTCTTTTGTCAAAATTCCCAATCTTTATAGTATCTAGCACATCAACGAATTTTGTCATCACTATACTAATTTATAGTTAAAACTTTAAGCCGAGCAAGCAACACAATCTGGTTCCAATGAAACTTGTATAGGTCTAGCTTTGGCTTGGCTTCTCAGATAATACATACCAGTTTTGAGACCCTTTTTATGGGCATACATGTGCATACTGGAAATTTTAGATAATGTTGGACTCTCCATGAATAAGTTCATGCTTTGCGATTGGTCTATATATCTACCTCGCTGAGCGGCCATGTCTATGACATCTTTCATTTTTATCTCCCAAACGGTTCTATATAATTTTTTAATATCGTCGGGGATATCCGTGATAGACTGAATACTACCCCCGGATTTCACCATTAAGTCTTTCATCTTTTTTGACCATAACCCCAATTTTTTGAGATCCGTGACTAAATGTTGATTCACAACCACAAATTCTCCGGCTAAGGTTCTTCTCAAGTATATATTTGTGGTATATGGCTCGAAACATTCATTGTTGCCTAAAATTTGGGCCGTGGATGCTGTCGGCATTGGTGCCACCAACAGAGAGTTGCGCACTCCCTTCTTTACCCGTTCCCGCATGGCTTCCCAATCATACATACCCGAGTGGGGGATTTCTGCTTCGGTTTCCCACATATCAAATTGTAAGATACCATTAGAAATAGGCGAACCACTGAATGATGAATATGGCTCTTGTTCATCACTTAATTCGCAACTAGATTCAAGACTGGCGTGGTATATAGTTTCGAAAATATATGAATTAATCTTCTTCGCCTCTTCACTGTCGAACGGAAGGCGGAGAGTACAGAAAACATCAGCCAAGCCCTGGACGCCCAGTCCTATTGGACGATGGCGCATATTAGAACGTTCCGCAGATTTAACCGGATAGAAATTTCTATCGATTACGTTATTTAAATTTTTAGTCATGACCTTAATGGTTTTGTGTAGTTCCGCATAATCAAATTCACCACCCTTAACAAATTTAGGTAGGGCAACCGATGCTAAATTACACACTGCCGTTTCATCGGGACTCGTATGTTCGATGATTTCTGTACATAAGTTTGATGATTTAATGGTACCAAGATTGGATTGGTTGGATTTTTTGTTACACGCATCCTTGTATAACATATAAGGTGTTCCCGTTTCTGCCTGACTCTTTAGTATGGCTCTCCAAATATCTTCGGCGCGTACGGTCTTTGTGGCGAGACCCTCACTTTCATATTTTTCATATAATTTTTCAAATTCTTCACCATATACATCCGAGAGACCTCTAGCCTTATCCGGACAGAAAAGACTCCAATTTCCACCCTCTTCCACCCTTTTCATGAATAGGTCTGGGATCCAGAGAGCCAAAAAGAGATCGCGACAGCGTGCCTCTTCTTCGCCGGTATTGAGTCGTAATTCAAGGAACGAAAAAACGTCGGCGTGCCATGGTTCTAGATATACAGCAATTGAACCCTTACGACGTCCGGCTTGGTTAACGTATCTTGCCGTTGCGTTATACACGCGAAGCATGGGAATTATTCCGTCCGACGTACCATTGGTTCCTCGAATATGAGATTTATTAGCCCTGATGTCGGAACAATGAAGGCCTATTCCTCCCGCCCATTTTGAAATTTGGGCACATTCCTTGACCGTATCGTAAATCCCATCAATGCTGTCTTCTTTGTTTGCCACCAGGAAACACGATGACAATTGGGGACGAGGAGTACCAGAATTGAACAGTGTGGGTGTTGCGTGTATAAACATTCCCCTGCTCATGTAATCATATGTTTCCAGAACCTTCTCCACGTTATCGCCGTGGATTCCTATACTAACCCGCATGAACATATACTGGGGCGTTTCAACCAATTTACCGTCAATGCGTTGGAGATACGATTTTTCGAGTGTTTTTAAACCAAAGTATGAAAAGTCATAGTCTCTATCGTGTTTGATATTTTCCTTGACCTTTGCGGCGACTTGAAGAACTTCGTCGGTTATAATTTTAGCTTTACTGAGTTTTCTCATTGCCAAATGGAAAGTATTGGGACAGATTTTCTGGATATTACTTGCTACGATACGAGCCGCCAGGATTTCATAATCCGGATGACTGGTAATCATTCCAATACAAGTTTCTGATGAGAGATCGTCAATTTCTTGGGTGGTTATCCTGTCATATAACGACGAAAACACCTGTTGTGCTACCTTCGATGGTTCGAGTTCCGATGATAACCCTTCCGTGAGGACATCTATCCTGCTAGTGATATTGTCAAACCGCATTTCAACTTCACGACCAGAACGTTTTATAACTTTCATCCTTCTATTACTATATTTCACTGATTATTTTTATATCACTTCTTTCCCCACCACCCCTTCTTCTTGTCTTTCACGGGAACGGCACCCACACGTTCAACCGCGGGCGGAATCAGGGAACTAGTATTCACAAAAAAACGACCGGCATCACCCGGACGAGAGACAGGCGGATATGAACCGATAAACGGTTCGGCGTCTGAAGTCGGTTTCATTTCAAAGTTTTTGACTTTGGCATTAAATGACTTGTCGAAGTCGGCTCCGGTTATCATTTAATATACTCCCCGAAAAAAAACTGTTCACTAATATTAAATGTGTGATAACTTGAACCTCAATTCACTCAGCCAAAAGGAGACTCCCCTGAACACGCTTTTCTTTTCGGAATTTAACCGAAATGTTTTACAGCGAGGTATCAGGCAGACTTTCAAAAACAAGACTGGTATTGCCATCGATTATCAGAATGACCAGGATTTATATGGAATTATGCGTGTCGCATTTATAAATAACAGTGGTGATCATTATCATAAGGTGAATGAACAAGTCAAGTTTATTAACGAACAGGTGATAAATACTGCGGTATCCCAAATTCAAACGGGAGTTACACAGTACATCGATTATTTGAAGGACTCAGACACCATTGCCAATCCCGAGGACAGGCCAGTGAGTACGAGCTTAGTGGGCATGAAGATTCCTAAGAATTCAAAGATAGGTATGTAATCGGCGCAATTGCCATGTTAATTTATGTAAATTGTCAGAATCCATATCACCGATGATCATTTTTACGTCATCTGGAAGTATGTCCATTTTATTGATACGGCGAATTAAACCATCCAATATACCTTGGATTGTTTCTACCGTAAGATTTGTGGCCTCTTGTGCAACATTTATAGGGTTTGGGTACAAACTCAGTGAATTAGAAATTTCTTGTAATCTACTGAGTTCATTATAGTGATTGACAGACAAAAGACTCATTATTATTGTTTACGAACATTTTTGTTTTTATTTTTTTTAGATCCTCTCACATATTCTGGGGGAATGCCCATACCGGCGGCAAATTTGGCCGTCGTAAGTCCATCCTCTCTTGCATCTTTTATAATTGATTTTTGTAATTTCTTTAACGAGAACATGTCATCTATATCCACCTTTTCCTCGTCGGGTATAGTATCGTCTTTATTTTCGTAAAATTCGGCATATTCACTCTCAAGTTTTTTATCCGATTTCCTCCTGATATAGACCATAATTCCAATGATACTAACCAGACATATGATAGACACGACAGTCATTCTTCCTCTATTGTTCGCGAGCCTCGCACGAATGGACATTGTTACTGTGTACAAATATTTAAAGTTATGACACTAGACACAATTAAGTAACATGACCACATTAAATTATTACAAAAACGAAACCGAAAAGGTGTGCAAATCAAAGGGGTGGGATCGTGCGAATGTAGATACGGTATGGCTTCTTCTCACAGAGGAGGTGGGCGAACTGGCATCTGCTATCAGACAATACAAGAAAACATTCAAGAAGACAAATTTAAAAAAGGAAAGGGGTGTAGATGTTATGATGGAAATGGGGGACGTATTTAGTTATTTATTTCAATTGGCGCACATGCTTGATGTTGATTTAGATACAATGTGGTCAGAACACAAACAGAAGATCAAAACTAAAAAATATAAAATGTAAGATTATAATAAATAATGAGTTCTTGTATGATCGATGATGAGGCGGCCATAGATAAGATTAATCCATTTGTTCAGAACGATTTTTCGTTGCCGGGTGGGAGTCGTAAAACACTTAAATCCGAATTTAAGGGATCTATCAAAGATGAAACCCCGGGTGTTGCCGAACCGGAAGAGAGTCCCATATGTAAATATGGTATTTCTGCGGGAGATAATACGTTAGATTGGTGCTCTCGGCCAGCCGTCGACAAGAGTTTGCCGATTCAAAAGAGAAATATCGATACCGGTTTAGAACCCCCCATCGATAAAGATGAGGACGATACCAGGACAACTATAATTAAGATTGTGTGTGTTACTGCCACTATTGCCGCAATAATACTCATTGTTCGTCGATTAGCTTCAAAACGGTAAACATCCTACTCAATCGTTTCTTATTGAGACAACATTCGATGGCGTCCGGTAAATAATCTCGAATAAATCCTCTAGCAAATTCAATCTGCCACGTATTGTTTTTGTTTATATAAGGCACTTTAAACGTAGGATTCACAATTTTACACGTATTCATAATACGTATAACATCATGATTTCCCAAATTCTTTCTAGCGAGTAAATTATCTAGAGCGATCAAAGCCATTCGTTGCGTGGATTCGATCGTTTTTTCAACCATGGTTTGTAGAAAATTTTCATATTGGATATCTTGTTTAGAACAGGTGATTTCTGTCCAATCACCCTTACTGGACGTATATAAGTAATCGGTAAAATCTTCATATGTATTAGAATTATAGTTCCATTTAGTATATTTTATTTCCACATAATTTAAATTAGAATCGAGATCAACGACATTCAGCGCACTCTTTAAGAATGACGTCATAGACTAATCTCCGTGCTTTCTTTTAAACTCATTAACATGACATTAAAGACTTCCTAAGTTACCTCGGTTCATGATTTTTTTAAGTCAAAAAGAATGAAATATTCGAGTATCGCCAATAATACATTTTCTTACCTCTTAACTCTGGATGAGTTTAGATCTAAGATGCCCGATGAATATAAACCTTCATGGATTAAAATTACGACTATAACCGTGATTTCTAAATTCGAACGGGAAATTGAGATTAAAAAACTCCGACAGCTTTTTGAAGAAAATGGTTCTATAAAACTCCGGCGTATTGGTTCAGATTTTGATGGATTTGAGTGGAAACTGAAACCCACGACATTCTATAATCAAATCACCCTCACATACGAGGATCAATACTCCGTCAAGTCCGTGAAAGTCTTCCCAAATGGTTCTATCCAGATCGCGGGCGCATCTGATCTCATCGACGCAAAGCGAATCATTACTCAGTTGGAATATCTGTTTAAAATCTGTCTAGGTTTGGAAAAGCCCACGCCATTGGATTCTTTCCGTGTGGTCATGATAAACAGTAATTTCAGTTTGAATTATAACGTCAATCTTATGGAAGTTGCGCAACATTTTGAAAAACATTCGGATATTTTTAAGATTAGCTTTGAACCGGATCGGTATTCGGCGGTGAAGATCAAGTTCAGGCCAGCGGAGGAAATGAAAGAAATTACAACCAGTATTTTTAGTACTGGTAAAGTTATCATCACCGGGGCGGAGACATTGAAGGAGATCGTGTTCGCATACAATATCATCAATCAACACATTAACCAAAATGAAAAAATTCGGGTTACCGAAACTCAAGACAAGGACATATTCAATATATTTCTTGGACACAAAATTGAAACCATGGTCGATGCCTTGCGCGACAGTGGGTATCATTCATGGCTCAAGACTATCACAAATAGAAAAATTAATTTCTAACGTCATGGTAAATCAGATCATGTCGCAACGACTTGGAATGGCAGATGGTCGTCAGTATTCTCTTAACTCTTCAGCACAGCTCTTGAATAACCACATCATGCAAAAAAATGGTGTTCAATATGCGGATAATTATTCCTACCGACAACTTCTCCAGAAAGGCGGTCCGGCCGTGATTGAACAACTCCAAAAGGAACAGGCGAAAAAGGGTCTCATTAAACCGGATACTAACTAATCACGTAAAATACGCAAAAAAAACTTATACCAATACTTTAATGTCCTCTCCCTGTTCTATATGTCTTACAGAGGTTAGATCGACCAGATCAAATACACGCCTACGGTGTGGACATATATTTCATACGGAATGTTTAGATAAATGGAAAGAAAAAGGTAAGAACACGTGTCCTACATGTCGAAAACTATTTGATGTTTCTAAGTTTTCTGTGACAATAACTGTTAAGAACAATGATACAGAAAACTCCGAATCTAGAGTTGTACCGGAGTCAGAAGCCATGATGGATTTTCTAAATGAATGTGACATCAATTTTGATATAGAAAACGTATTAGACCTTAGAAGCCTTCTGTCTGACCTTGGGATGAGTCTTTCCGACTTTGATTCCCGTGTCACGGACACAGAATGAACTACAGTAGGTTGTGTAATTTAAACCAGGATAATTCCTTGCCGCATATCTAGGATCCTTTATCATTTTACCAGACGCATCACTCAAAAGAGGACCTGTGGCCCAGCCCCTCTTATGAGAGAACACATTAGCTTTAAAAACGATTTTCTTACCCTTTTCGATCTTACCCGCACTACGAATTCTTGATTCCGGTACTTTGAAGAATTTACTTAAACTCGCGACCGTATCACCCTCTTTCACTTTATATTCAACGACACCGTGTTGTTTGTAGAAGTGGAAATCTCCCATTCTAATATAATTTGTGGGTCTCCCGGGACTAACAAACATCATCACTTTGTAATACCCCTTTTTGCACTTTTCGTTCGCTGCGACTTTGTATATTTTGGTGGGATTATCGGACAAAACTCTCTTTGGGAGACTTGTACAGTGTGTATAGGTGTGTCCTTTATTTGAAAGACCGGATCTGTCACCTGGAATACTCTTCTGCCATCGATACGCCTCGTAGTCACCCACGGCGTATGCGTAGCAATTGTTATTATCGATTCCTGTCTTTGACCCCCACCGTCTATTGGTGAATTTTTTTTCAGAACCAGACAAGGGCAAATCCTTCGCCATTTAAGTTTACTTCAGAAAAAAATTATTGACTAATATTAAATGTTAAAGGAAATCTCCCAAACCCGAAGCCCGAATGAGCGTACTCGCATCATTATTTTGTTCTTACTCAATCTCGTCATCAGCACATTCTTACTTAAGCTTCTTTGGAACAGGTCGCTGGTGAAGCACGTAAGCATGTTGAGAAAGGTTGATACGCTTCTTGAAGCTTTTATCCTCTCTATCGCGTTGTCCGTCGTTCGTGGTCTTTAGACTTCTTTATACCCGACAATTTTTTCGCCTTTTGGGCTAATGAGCGTAGGGAAAGCCTCCATTCCGGGACATCCTTCTTTGTCGCAATCGACAAATTTATAGGATTTACCCGATTTTTTAAACCACTCTAGCTGTTTAAGAGTCCATCCACATCCCATGGTCCCGTAAACAGTCCAGGTCTTGCCTTTTCCGGCGACTTCCTTTGGTTGCTGACGGCTTCCTGTTTTATATAAAATATAGATATCCAAAATAAGGAGAATAATTAAAGCAATCATGTTACTATTTATGAATATTTTAATTATTGTCGGGGTATAAGATTTATTACAAATTTAGACATGAATGATGTTTCTGCCGAACAATCTCCAGGCAACGAAGAGGGCCACCAATACGAGTAAAATCATCACGTACGGGGCGATGTTCGTTTTTTTCGTCTCTTCTGGTTTTTCGACAGAGGGTGCGACGGCATAAGATTCGTCTAACATTTTAATATATGTCACGAAAAAAAATTGTGATGTAATGGTATATAGATTATTTGGCATGCTTCCGCCTAAAATATCAATAATACTATTAGTGGTTTTTGCTGGTTTGGGATTTGTGATGTATAAACGTTACAAAAAACAAGGAGCCAAAATGGCCGAAATGGCTCGAATGATCCAGGAAAAGGGGGCAGCGAATGAAGACCGTGCCGATCAAGAGCGCGAACGCCGAGACAGAGAGGCGGCAGATGCTGAAAAAAGACGAATGTACCGCGCCGACCAAGAGCGTGCGAGAAAGGCAAAGGAAGCCGAGGCGGCAAAGGAAGCGGCGAAGAATGATTTTTCCAATATAGACACAAAGGAAGGTCATCCCATCGTTAAGGCACCGACAAAGAGTCACTATCCTTACGGAAACACGTGGTATTCCGTTCGTAAGGGACGCGCAAAAACCGCAGAAAGGTGTTGGAAAAACGCAAAACGGAACAATATTACGGGTTGGGGATGGAGAAAACACGACAAATCTTGTTGGCACTACATGGATCCACTTCTCATGACAGCGGATACACACCCCGGTTCCGAACAAAACCACTTAATGGGATGTACAAAACCGGGTCAAAAGATTGAAGATGGATGTATTGATTTCGATCACGGACACACAGCGTGGGGTCACGATAGACGACAAAAGCGGGGACTTAAATCTCATCAGATATGGGGTGGTGTTGGGGGACACCACCACGATAAGATGTCACCGGAAGAATGTAGACGAAAAGCTAAAGAGGCCGGGTTTAAGGTAGCTGGATACAGAACGGCTTTCCATCCAACCGACGTTTGGAAAAATACGTGTTTTACAATGGGAAAGAAAAATTCGTCTAAAGGGTATATCGGAGATGCTGGAGATTTGGCGCACATCATGATGTGTACGGATCCGACAAAGAGAGTCGTCGATGGGTGTTAATACACTAAACGATAAACAATTATCAATTCTTATATTTTACATATTTTATAAAGTATCTAAAATATAATTTATATAGGTGATGATCGCGTTACTTATTTCATAGCTAAAATTTTCTTACACATTTCATCCTTTGTCAGTGTTGGATCGAGTTTAAATTTCTTAACTAATTCGTCTTTCTTGTAGAGACGACACTTCCGTCTGTCAATTTTGGTGTCACCATTCTTGTTGATTGATATCTTTGGTTTCGCGACAGCCGTCTTTGGAGCCTTCTTTTCGACCGACTTAACCCGGGCGATACCGGGTCTTTTTAACGGCGCCTTCTTCTTTTCAGCATTCTTTTGGAGGACAGCCACGGCGCGACGGATGGCGCTCGATTGATTGGCACTCTTCTTAGGCGAGGGCGGGGGTGGAGCGCGAGGGGTGATAGCCTTCTTTTTCGTTGGCGGTAGAACCTTTTTGAGAATATTCTTCTTCGTCTTTGTTGTAGTACTTAAGAATGGATGTTTTAAAATTGTTTCGTAGGTTGGAAAATTGTGTTTCGCACCCATTACCAATCTGTAATTATCAACGTATTTGCCCCAACTGGACTCCGTCCACCGTTGTCCCTGCGGTCCTCGGTACTCTTCGGGTAATACATCGCGCAAGAATTCCTTCGTCTGTTTATAACCACTATATGGCGCGAATTCGTAAAACATTGAATTAAGAATGAAGTGTGCGTCATACATTATATGACTTTTACTACCAATACCGTGAGACGAGGCGAGTTCCCCGGATGTTACGATCGGGTTTCTCACACCTTCCATGGTGGACATACCAAAATCTATGATTATTGGTTTAAATCCACCCTTCGTTTTAAGAATGAGTAAGTTGTTCGAGTGAAGATCGTGGTGTCTAAATTTTGGGTATTTTTTATGAATGTTGGCCAGGTTTTGTATCAATTGTCCGATGACCTTTTTAACCGCGGCCTCGCTTGGTTTGGTCTTTATCCATGCCTGAAGGCTTTTACCGTCTATGTATTCGAAATAAAGAATATCGTCAGTGCGACACGATTTGAAATGATACATGCGCGGTGCGCCCATTCCTTTCAATTTTTCGGCTATACGATACTCCATCTTGGCGCTTTCTTCTGTCGTAACCTTAATCGCGACCTGTGTGGCACATTTATCATCGATACACCCATAGAAGACTGTACCATACTGACCCTTCCCTATGGCACGTAATCGTGTCGCCTTATTGATTAAGAGTGGTTTTTGTTGGATCCTAGTGAAAAAATGATTCTCAGGGTAACACGCCTTTGAGACGCCATCCTTTTTTCCTCGTAGGATTTTCTTAACTTCTTCACCAACCGCGTTCTTCTGGGCATTTGTTTTAGCACTATTCGCTATGTGGACAAGTTGTGCCAACTTAACCATCCTTATTAGAAACCAAGAATTTTTTTGAGTTTTTAATGGGGACGTCTGGGTATTTTTATTACAAAGTATCTATTTTTATGTTTATTCATCTACTTCGATGTCATCATCGACTTCATCTTCTGGGGCACCAACACCCTGGAAAGCAAACGAGGGCAATTTCGTAGAGGGTTCGAGGAGGGCTTGTTGGAGTCGCACGGTAACGCCAAACTTATTGTCGATGAACCAAATTTGATTGAGATCAACAATCGTCAAAACCTTTTGTCCCTTCTCAACCGAATCCAGGGGGACTGGTTGGCGAAGATTATTATAGGCTTCGGGGACGAAGCTACCATCGGGCTTCGTCAGAATTTTGAGTTTCAGGGTACCCGGATACTGTTCCTTACCCGGTCGGACCATGGGCTTGTATAGAGCTTCTTTCAGAACGGCCACGTTGAACGATTTTCCCAACCATTCTTCGCTGTTTTCTGCCACAGTATTAACGATGATATCGTCGAGCTCTTTCAACTTTTCCTGTAGAGCCATGGCTTCGGCATTGTCCGGATCAAAGGAAAGATCCAGGCTGTAAGATGTTCTCCCCGTCCCCTCGTCAGTGAAGGCGGAGAGACCGTACGGAGACCGCATGTACGGGAGTTGAAGGAAAAGTTTCTTGTTGTCGCCACTATTAAGATAGACAGCTTTGCCGCCATTCTTGTTTTTGCGCAGTTTCGAAAGGATTACAGAAGTAGGTTGGAACTCGGATGATTGCTGGATAGTGAGTGACATTGTGTATAGTTGTATATATCTCTCATGAGTCCAACCTTTAAATGATTTTTTTTTCTTCATGTATTTTAAAACAAACCAATGGGTGTCTTTAAGGATTGTGGATGTGGGTGTAATGGCAAGCGTGCCCAGGACAAATTCGTGTATTCCATGATTTCTGCCGTAATTTTCTTTTCTATCGCCAACCCGGCGACTTTCCGTCTCATGCGCCGAGTGTTGGGCAAGTGGGTGTCTTCTCCTAATGGATGTCCCAGCATCAAGGGGTTGGCTCTCCATAGCGTCGTGTTTCTTCTTATCGTTTGGGGTTTGATGCAAGTTAAACCGATTGAAAAGGAATCGTACAAGGGCGAAGAAGGTGGTATGCCAGGAGATGCCGAAGACGATCTTACCGACGACGAAGACGAAGATCTTACCGACGACGAAGATGACGATTTTACCGACGATGATCTCAGCGACAGTGAAGATGATCTCAGCGACAGTGAAGACGATTTCACTGATGACGAAGCGCCGTTTGAAGATACCGTTGAAGAATACACATCGTACCTCGAAGGGGAAGAACCCCCCGCTGTCACCAAGAAGATGAAAAAGGACGCAAAATCCCAGAAAAAGCAACCGGCTCCCGCGCCGGTGAGCGAAAGTTCGTCCATCATCGGATCCCCGGCGATGAGCAAGAAGGAAACCTCTAAACTGGGGGCGTTGGATCTTGGCATGAGCGATGACCTGGGTGCCCCGATCAAGAAGTCTTCCAAAAAATCGAAGGGTAGTGGTACGTACACGTCGTGTGGTTGTGATGACGGTTCCAAAGTGAAGATTTTACGTTAATTTTTTTTCAGAGTAAATAAAAATGCCGAATTCGACACACATCGGCATGGCTTTCGGTATTATATCATTAACTTCAATAATAGGCGCTGGTGTGGGTGTCGGGAGTGGCATGGCGTACTTATTGGATAAATATAATAAACGATAATATATATGGTTCGTGGATATAAACTCGCGGCTTACATTACATTTTTAGGAAGTCTTGGTTCCGTCGGTGGATGGTATCTAGGACAGGGGATCGGATCATACATTGGATCGGCTAGTGATAACGAATGATCTATCCGAAGTTTGCTGAATTGTAGATTTATTTACTAAATCTTTAAATCTACAATACATTTTATTAACGTGTTTTTCGGAAATCATCATGCAATTTTCGATGAAAATTTTACCGTTGTGTTCGACAATCAGTGGTCCGGGTCCGCCAACGACTGATTGTAAAAGTGACAACATCATATATTTTTATTTTGGTCTAACCTTTATTTCGTTTTAGAAATCCAAGCATCTACATCATTTTCATTTTTTCGTTTAGAGGCGTTTCTTATCAACGTGACGGATATAAATATAAGGGCAGCGGCGACGGCGAGTTTATTCATTATAGTATATATCATTATTATATTTATTTATGTTCGAGTAATTTGAAGACATCATTAATCTTATACATAATGTTAAATAATTCATTTCTCGTTGAAACGTCACTCGGTTTCACGATTTCAAATTCGACCTGATACGACGTTGGATCTTCGTTATCCATATCTTCGGAATCTCCACTAGATATGGTCATATCTATGCTTAAATTTTTGCGAATAAACGAGATTCGTTTTTTGAATCTTTTGCGATCCATATCATTCAATTCCATATCATCGGGCTGTGCGACCTCTTTACAGATACTAAATCTAATATCATAGGGAGCACCCTTAATTTTCTTAAAGTCTTCTTTGAACATAGATCTTTTTTGTATAATAGCCTGATCTCCGGAGTCCTCGTCGATGGTCATTCGGATACTGTCCCTATCTCGGTAAAAAACTTCGGAATTGGTCTCTTTTTTGTTTTCCCATCCCGGATATTGCGAAAGACCACGGAAAATTCTATCGAAAACTTCTTTTCCTACGTTTGTATCAAACATCTTACCATTGAATTTACCGAGACGAATTTCTACTTCGATTTCGGGATCATTCTTATTATTTTCAAACGCGGATTCAATTTTTTTGACGATAATCTCCGTATTCATGATGACTATTTATAAATGCGTGTTCCCCTTAAGTCTTTTTTATTTGGTTTTTTTAATGAAAGGTTTAATCAACTTAGGAAACACTTGTTACTTTAATGCTTCTCTCCAGTGCCTTTTACAGATTCCTTGTATATCAAATCATTTTTCGACGAACGGTTATTCAGGAGATTGTGAATTTACAAATTTATATTGTGATTTGGTTAAAAAGTTTTGGAATAAGAACTCAACGGCAAATATAAATGTTAATACCTTACTCGTAGCATTTCAGAAACAATTTCCTCGTTTCAAGGGTGGGAACGAAGAAGATTCACAAGAGGCTTTGTTATGTATCATAGACATATTAGAAAGAGCCGTTCCCGAGATAAAACCATATTTTTACGGGAAGAAAACCCAAGAAACCATCTGGCCCGGGGGTAAATCATCACATGATGAAGATTTTAGTATTCATATAATGTCATCACGGGGTAATAATCTTAAGGATATGTTACGTGAGAGTTCAAAATGGAATACTTTAACAGATTTTGAAGATAAAGAGGGTAAAACACACAACGTGGCTACGACGAGGTCATATTTATCCAAATTACCTAAAATTTTGATGATTTCGTTCGATACTAAAAGTCACGTGTATGTTGATGAGGAACTAAGTATCAATGACAATGATTATCGATTGATAGCTAGTACGGTTCATATGGGAAATCAACATGGGGGGCATTATACAAGTTTTACAAAACACAAGGGAGTGTGGTATTACAAAGACGATGACGTAATATCTAAAAGGGATTTTGTTAAACGAGCGGGCCATTATATCCTGGTCTACAATCTAAAAACTCCTTGAGTTGGATGTTTTCGCGTATATTTACCAAGGTTCTGTAGAATGTTCTTCTGTTGTTTGGGTATGTTTTATCATATCTGCGTTTTAATGGTTTCCACCAGAGAGGACCCTTTTCCCAAGTAATATACATACACTCTACGATCGCACCTTCTTCAAACCACGGTTTCTCTTCCATATGACCGTATGGGATTTCGGATTCAAATACAAGTTTCCCCCTTTCTTGTACAAACAGTTGCCATACCGGCGGTCCTTGCTTTTCTACACCTATAAAACTGCGACCCCTTTTCATTAGGAAATCAACGGTATTTTTTTCTTGTGGTTTCCATTTAAACATTGTTTCATGTGTCCCAATCTTGATGGGACAATTCACCGGGGTGAATACTACTCCATCGACTTGTTCCTTCACCTTTGGGAGATGTTTATCCATAAATATATGAAATTCATCCATGACATGAAATTTTTTTAATTTCAATTTAAGTTTGTCATTTTTCATGGTTACCACGGTTTTGATTAATTTTTCCATGTGTTCCAATCTGTCTAGAAAGCCCAGATCTCCAATTTTCTCGTTATTGATAATGATTGCGTCATATACCAATAGAGTATCTTCATATAATTCACCATCTAATATTGTTCCGTTATATGCAGGTCTTCTGAAATTAACCGATACCTCGGTCATATCAAAATTTCGATTGACTAAAATAGATTTTTTCTTTCCGCCGTACAAGATACAAACCAGCATATATCGCATACCATCCGTTTTCTCACAAACAACGTAATCGTCATTTTTTAGAAACCCGAAGTGTTTATATTCGATAGATATTGGTTGTGGTCCCGGGAAGAACTCTTTTGAACCCCAAATTGTATGGATATATCGCGTAACAAACTGGTGAAGACCATCATTACGAGATATCAGAGACATATCTTATAATCGCACCAAAACTTTAATTAGCTCTCACACCCGCCGCGTTGAGAATGTTACTTATACACTCATGATTGTAGGTATGAATTAACTTAGAAGCCGTATAAGCGTAAATCTTCAAGCCCTTTTCTTTGAATTTGGCATACATTTTTTCAAATTTTGGTAGTATTTTTAATCCATTTTTGTCGGTTAGTTTTTTAATCGATAGCTTACAGTTTAAAACAAACACTTTGGCAATTGTATTTTCAACCGTATATATATCACCCGATACCTTTTTACCAACTTCTGTGTCAAAATTCAACCCCATCTGACTCGTGGGTTCTGTGGATCCGTCGAGGACTTTACTTTTAAATAATCCCCAATCTATACCGTCCAATACACCCGGGAATACGAGACACCCAATTCCATCCATATTATTGAAGACTTGATTAATAGAATCTACATCCATGCCAATCCCAAAGTCTATAAACAATAATCGATCACATTTTTTCATACATGAAAGGATGATATCAGCTTTTTCATACGGGTCGTCATTACAGAATGTTATTTCGTTCTGTACATGTCTTTCCAGACATTGAATATTTAGACGGAGTATGGTATGAAGAGCTTTTACATGACACGATTTTGACCGGGTTACGACGATCGTTATGATTTTCATTACATAAATTATAGTTTTAATCTCTAAGCACTTGCTATGTGTTCTTCTAATATTTTTCGTTCCTCGTCTTGATATCTACGGAAAGGTTCGATTATTTTATTCACCATTCGAAAATTGAGCTCTTCGTTACGATCCTCCTTTTTGGGTGGCGTATCTTCGAATATATGTTCCACGATAAGGGGTTTACACATATCAATTTTAAGATTTCTGTATACAAATTTGATATGAGTACTGGTTAATGTTTTTACGATAGAAGTTGTAACCTTCATGATAGTCTTATCCTAACCTGACGCACTAGCCTTAAGCCTCTCGGCCAAACATCCACTAAACGGAAGCATTCCGACGTGTCCAAGTGTTGTATTTACATCCGCGAAGACCTTTCCACCTGCGATTTGTAATCTTCGACAAAACGCATAGTCCTCACTCAAGTATCTTTTTGATTCTGGATCTATGAGGCAGTCGAAACAGGCATGATAATCATCAAACGTTCTGTTTTGATGATCATTTTTACACCATAATTCCGGGAATTTTTCCTCTAGTGTTTTAAACACCGATCGTTTTATCATCATGAATCCTGTGGGTCCATCAAGTAGTTCAACAAATCCATTCACGACCTCTCGTTTGGAGGCGCCGAAATTCATGACAAGAGACGAGGCAAGCATTGCCATATTTCTTTCGTCTCCATTCTTTACGGCATCGGCCGCTTGGTCCCAGCAAACTACTTTCTTGGGGTAACACGCCACGCTGACATCGTGACCACTTCGTATCAATCTAGTCACGGATGCGGGATCGAAGTCGACGTCTGCATCTATGAACATGAAGTAGTCACAGTCAGTCTCTTGCATGAACCGACCTACAGCGACATTACGGGCTCTATGTACGAGACTTTCATTTTCGGTTGTGTCGATAAATAATTGAATGCCTTCCCGGATAAGGTGGAGTTGAAGGTTTATGATACCAATCATATACTTCTCTAAGCATAAACCCCCGTAGCATGGCGTGGATAGGAAAAGGCGAATTGGTCTTTTGGGTTCGTCAGACATGTTTATTTATGTATTAAAACCTTTAAACTCTAAATGCTTTTTGATTATAGTTTCAATCTTATTTAGTGTTGGTACGGATACGGAACACTTCTCACAAATAGTGGATTTTGAATATTTTTTACCCAAAACGACCAATATAATTGCGGATGCAATACTATTTGGAGTTTTGCTCATAAGATCAACACAGTCTTTCAACGTTTCACATATCTGGTTACACTTGTATCTTTCTTCGCGCGTGTATTCAAAAGAGCCAAGTAGTCTTGGCATAACGTCGTACGGACTAGTTACGTAATTTTTTTCTGTTTTCCCCATTATTGTATCTTTGAAAATTTGGGTTGTTCTACTAATATCCTTTGATTGTATGCCAAATAGATCGGCAATTTCTTTCGTTGTTCGGGAGACGTTAGCTAACCTACAAGCATATAAAACGCAGTTGGCTTTTATGCCCAATCGGATAGCTCCACGCGTTAATTTTTCGCAGTTGAAACGACGATACATTATTTTCGCATCTTTCAAGATTGAATCTGGGATAGTCTGAGAACATGCTTCTTCTATGTCTTGATACGCATGATATAACGATCTATCCTTATGATTCATTGACATATGGAAACTAATTTTCGCCATTCTTTTCGTTTCATAATTTGATGACCTGTATGTAGAAATTATCGTACCTTTCCCCCATGAATCTGAAAATAATTCTGGATTTGCATTTGGGTTTCCGCACCTCGATGGATCATTTACTCTCCCATCGTCTGTCAAGCCACTCGTCCATTCGGGCGAATCATCAATAAACGAGTCATCGATTAATCCACATTCACTACAAACGGGTAGTTTGTCCGGCCCAAAAATTTTTGTGCCGTTACATTCTTTACATACATGTATATTTACTGACTTTTCTTCTTTTGGTTTCTTGTTGATGAATAGATTATTGTCCAAATCGGACCATATAGCAGCCAGAGTATTCATGATTTTGTATGACTTTTTATTTTCGAGGAATTAACTTAGGCAGACGATGCACGTTGCCAGTTTAGATTATCCGCATGTAGTCTGGCATGCATTTCAATCGCATCGACGGTACTTTTAAAACTCTTAGCTCCTGGGGATGTTGGATTCCATTTTTCCCAATCTTTGTCGATTGTCTCATGTCCAGGCGGGGGACATACAATTCCATCGATCTCATCGTCCGGTACAATGAAGTCATCGAATTCACTATCGGTATCCGAGTTATCCGCATGTACGTAGATGGTGTCATCGTCATCTTCGATATCGATTTCTTCTAATAGGGCATATAGTTTATTCTTGGAATCTATACATTTGAATTCCAGGTCGTCGAACGTGGTACCAGACGGATAATGTTCGGTAAGGGATTCGTACGGAACAGGATTCATATCGCCGTCGTCGGCTTCAAGTTCATACACAGACGCGGATTTATACGTGGCTTCAGTTGGACACAAATATCTAACACCCAATGTATTTCCGGTGTTCATGGCAACAACACCATACAGGTGATCTTCTATTCCATCTTCATTTACGAGTATCTTCACAATATCGTTTGTTTTAATATCACCCTTGACGATATTTGAAATGTTCATCCTGCTTAAAATTTTACAGCAAAAAATATTCAGCGATATTAACACACTCAATGGGTTTTAAAATTTATTCCAAGGATGGATGTTCTTACTGTGACGAAGCTGTTCAGCTATGTCAAACACAAAATTTAGAATTTGAAAAAATCAAAATCGAAAAGGAAGATTTGAAGGAATTATGTGGGGGCAACTTTGATAGTTATCCTCAGGTATTTTTAGACGATCGTCGTATTGGTAACTTTTTTGAATTCGAAGAGTTTACTGAGGAGGAATTTGAACCGATGTTATATCCAACCTTGAATAGATTTACTGTATTCCCAATTAAACATGAAAATCTTTGGTCTATGTATAAAAAGGCGCAATTATCAAACTGGACCGCGGAAGAGATTGATTTCTCTAAAGATAGGGACGATTGGAGCAAACTATCTGAAAACGAAAAAAGATTTTTAAAGTATATTTTAGCTTTTTTTGCAGGATCGGATGGTATTGTCTTTGAAAACATAAACAACAATTTTGCGAGTGATGTTCAATACCCGGAAGCCCGTAGTTTCTATGCGTACCAAGAACACAATGAAATGGTTCATGGGGAGACATATAGTCTATTGATCGATACATACGTGACAGACCCGGCCGAAAAGAAGAAATTATTTGAAGCAATTAACGAAATTGAGTGTATAAAACGCAAAGCATCATGGGCGATGAAGTGGTTTGATAGAAGTAATTCATTCGCCGAACGTCTATTTGCGTTTGCTTGTGTTGAGGGGATTTTCTTTAGCGGTTCGTTCTGTGCTATCTTCTGGTTGAAAAAGCGAGGATTGCTTCCCGGCTTATGCTTTTCTAATGAATTAATTTCTCGAGATGAAGGTCTGCACCAGGAATTTGCCGTTGAACTTTTTAATATGTTAAAACAAAAACCACAAAAAGAGAGAATTCACGAAATTGTTCGTGAGGCCGTAGAAATAGAGAAGAGTTTTATCATCGACGCTTTACCTTGTTCGTTGATTGGCATGAATTCTCAAAAGATGAGTGAGTATATCGAATTTGTCAGTGATCGTTTATTGAAGCAGATTGGTGTTCCTATCATTTATAATTCTAAGAACCCGTTCGACTTTATGGAAAACTTATCCCTCGATGGAAAGACAAATTTCTTTGAAAAGCGTGTCGGAGATTATGGAAAACTCGGAAGTACCACCAGCTTAAATGAAGTCGATAAGATTGATTTTAACGATGATGATTTTTAAAATATATTACTATATTAATGATCGAATTATTATTTCTCCTAGTGGTCGTTTGGATGCTGACCAAAGATCGAACTATTAATATCACCGAGATAGGTGGATCTAAAAATTTCCATTTAAGTGATGGAGCATCTTTCAAGATGTATAAAACCATGGAGGATGCGGGCGCTTCAGGTGAATCTCTTCGCATATTTGTTAATATGGAAGATAGGCTTCTAGAGATCGAGAGAATTTCCGTTTGTAGTGGAGTGCCCCGAACTATGGAAGCGAGTTCAATTTCTCGTCAAATAAAGGAGAGGTTTCCGGCATTTGATTTTTCTTATCATAATATTCATATTAAACAGACATCCGAACCTAGTCGTTTAATAAACAAAAAGATAAGATGTTAACCAATCTTTCTAATAAATATTTATGTTTATAACTTTCTACACTCTTTCTATTTCTGATTACATACATGATGAGATTGTTATCATCTTTCTCACGATGTTCTTCTAGCCATTTTTTTGGGTCTTCCGCTTCTTGAAAGTCCGCCGAGTAGCTATATCTAAATTCCAGTTTGCTCATTAAACCGGGTTCGTTTGTATTTTGTCGTCCTTCTCGTATATAATCACACGCCACGTAAATTATACCATCTAAGAACTCCTCGGATGCCATTTCTAGCCAGGAATTTTTTTGGGTTCCCCATGTTTGTGTATCCAAATCCACTCTCACTCCATGACCATACTTCTCTTTTCCAAGTTTTAAACGTTCTAAAAGAGAATTATGAATATCCTTCATATGTTTATATAAAATTCTATTTTCTAAGTTCTAACCATGTTTTCTTAAACTTATCTACCTGTTTCTTTCCGGGAAATTTGTTACCTATTTTACTGGTTGCGAAATTGGCTACCGCGTTTTTGTAACTATTACGCAATCGGTTTGGAACATTTCTAAGGTTGAGATTTCGTTTAATGACCTCTTTATTAAGTTTTCCCCTCCTTTCCATTTTCCACATGCCGACTATCTCTCTTTTGAATGCGTCTAAGACAGCTTTGGGGAATATATTAAATCGCTTGTCCGTTCGTATGTTGGGGTTATTTTGAATTCGTTTATTTAATTCTATTTTCATACGATTAACATCCTTGGTGATCGGCTCCATCACGTTTTTGTATTTTTTTATCCATGTTTTCCCATAAAGTTCAATTATATCACTCTTTATGGTTTCATTTGTGAGACGTCGTCGTTTGAGCATTTCTTTCTTGTTAAGTTCATTTTTGGTCTTTTTCGCGGCCAATTTTATTTTCATATTTTCCGCCTTTTTATTAACTGGCTTCGGTTTAGGTTTTGCCGCTTCTGCTTTCGCTTTATTCGATAGTTTATTTCGCTCTTTCTCCATTTTCTTGGCGATCGTGTCCTTATCATTTTTTTCATTAATCGAAATCTTCATAATCTTAGCAAATCGTATTAAATCCGCTTTGGTATATAATTTCGCCAATTTCTTACCAACCCGGAATTTTCCTCCCGAGCCCGTGAGTTTGTATTCCTTTCCTCCATTTTTAAATGTGGCAATCTGTGCCCGTTCTGTCCCAACCTTTTTGATCATCTGACACAACATACTCTTTGATGTTGTTGTTTTGATATTGACGATACCAAGTTTTCTCGCAATGTCATACAATTCTGTTTGTGAATATCTCTCGCATTTTTTAGTCCCTATTCTGTCACCGTTAATGATAGGTAAAGATTTGGACACATTTGTCTTTTTCTTTGTATTCGACTTTGTCTTTTTGTAACAGCATTTAAATCCCTTCTTGTTTTTTCGTTCAACAAATCCACTCTTACACGGAGCACGCCGAGCTTGGGGACAGGTTGAGGAATTTTTTCTCTTGTTGGAGGATACTTTCGCCTTTGTCACTGATATCTCCCCGTCTTGATACATTAAATTGACAATCTCAACACCCTTATTATACGCCTGAAGCATCCTAGATGGCGTTTCGACGCCCGAAATCTGAACATTACCAGATTTGGATATAATATACGTATGTTCTCTATCTCCGGCCATTTTATGTTTCATAAACAAGAAAGGTGACAATTCCGGTTCATAGCTGTGGAGTTCTAAACCATACACATGCGCAGATCTTGCGATTTTGTTTAAATTGTTAAAGTTTCCATTAATTTTAAACTGCCCACTTAAATTGTTATATTCAAACGGGTTATATAATAATTCGGAACGGTTTGTGTAGTTATCCACAATGAAGCTTCGTATAACCTCTGCCTGATTTTCTATATTATCACCCACGAAACCCCCAGAAAAACGAATCTTTCCATTTTTGTATATATTTATACTGGCACCCTTTGTTTCGTCATTCGTTGAAACTTGAATGTTAAATTGTACGGTGAAAAATGGCATAGACAGATCTCCCTTGGCACCATACTGTCTAGAGTGCGTGAAACCAGTTTTAAATTGACCATATATGCCCTTTATTTCTTTTGTTTCTACATAAAGATCCTTTGAAATTTGTGTTTTAGGCATTGGTACCTTTCGTAATATGCTTATCAAATCCACTCGATTTCCCGGTCCCAATGTTTTATTCACGGTTGCGTTGAACATACCCATATTCAATTTGCTCACTGTTAAATTTTTATTGGGCGATTTTTCATTATTCTCGTTGTTTGAAAGATACATAAATTCTCGGAAATTCCCCACATTGTTGTTGGATGGGCTCTCCGCTACCACTTTGTTCAGATTTCCATAGTTTGCGTTACTAATGATTTTATTTTCCAATCGCTGGGGGACGTGTTGTTTTCTTAACATTTCACGTTCTATCTCATTTGCTAAACGAAGGTTCTCTTCTGTATAGTTGGAATTGGAATTGGAATTTGAGTTATTTTGTGTGACTTTTACATTGGACTGTCTAAGAAATTCATCTATAGGAGGCGCACCCCCAACCCCGGGTCTGGCTTGGGGTATCTCTCTACGCATGAACCGACCCGGTGGGATGTTCATATTAATATTTAGTAATGTTTTTTTTCTAATGATCATCACCAAATTCGAGTGACTCCTTGACCACATCTAGTCCATATATGAATGGTTGTATCGGGTATATCCGACCTTCGTATGTTTCTGTCGCATTTCGTACTTCTATGTCTCTGGATGAAAATGGTCCCGCGTAGAAGTCGGGGTTGAATTTTGGTCTCCCTAGGTTATTACTCTGACAATGCTGGTTAAATACCTGTACAAATATCTTTTGCGGGCAACACAATTCTGGACCATACACTAAGCTGGTAGATTCCATAAAATTGTGTAATGTACTCGCAACCATGGCGACTTGTTTCTGTATGATTTTGAAATATTCGGGTGTGATGTTCCATATATCTTTGTTACTGTATTTTTGACTGTATTCGAGATATGCTCTGATACACTTTAACAGAATAATTGGTATTTCGGCGTTTAGCTTTTCATCTAACTTTGTATCGGCTTCCTTTACTTGTTTGGCGAAGTTCCAAGGAAGAATACGACGAAGAACCGACCCGGAATTATCTCTCCAATTTGGTACCTCATTCCCTCCTAGCACCCCTGGACATGTCCATTCGATACTTTTAGCGGTTTTTCCTTTGATTGCCACACTCACGTCTTCACCAGAGACCATCGATTGAAATTCAGCCTGTTCTAAACAGAAATCGCCCTTGATTTCGGGGGCAATAAACATCTGCGCATCATAGATCGATCCTAAACCGAACTTCTTTTCTATGTTATTGCTCATGGTTTTTACATCATCACTCCCATAGAATTTTTTGAATACCTTCGTAATTAGGGTACTTTTACCAGATCTTGCGATCCCTTTTAGAAACGGAATAACCTGCCATCCATCCATTTCACCCACATTGTAACATAACCTACCTCCCATGATATACATCCATTTACACACCTCTGGTTCAAATTTCTGGTAATCGAGAACCCCTTGGAAATGTGGCGTCGGAATATCATACCAATCTTCCACGTCATTATAATCATTAAACGCAACGTCAAAAAATTTACAACTCACCTTTGTTGGATCCAGGCACTTAAACTTTTCACTTTCATACGGATAGAATTCACATTTATATAACCCGGTATCCGGACACCACACTTTCCCCATGAAAACGCCATTTTGAAAACTCCACATGTGACGGTCTTTTGTAATTTGGGGAAATTGTACATCCCGGCAATGTGTGAGATGATCAATTAGATTTCTAAATGTCGATGCGTGACTCGTTAGGTTTTGCCACAGCCCAAAATCCTCCTCTTTGCTTCCTAGATTATACACGAATTGTTCAATTGATTCAGCAGGTTTCCACGCTCTCGTATTGTGATCATCATATATAATTTGTTCGCAACAATCGGTTTTATACCTTCTATATTTTTTTGTGTAAAGTCTATCCAGGGCGACCAGAATACATTTTTGAAATGGAGATGCGTCATCTACTTTACTATCATCCATCGAGACGCCTCTAAAAGTTGCCGGATCTGCGTCAAACATTTCAGGATCTTGCATTGGGTTTTCTGCTCGTTGGCGAGCGATTAAATGTAAATTTATATTTTTGAATCCATCCTTCACCTGTTCTATGATACGATTTACCTTTCTTGAGATTTTAAGATCCGCATCCATTTCATCACCACCTTCGTTCGGTACAGAGTCTCCCATTTTTAATTCCCGTACCCTCGCATATAGGTTTGACAAAGCTCCAATCCATTTTCCCCGTTTTTCGTCTATGACTTTCATATCATATTTGATGGGTCTTCCATCCGGACCCAGGTCATCCTTGGGCATTAGTTGTTTATAGCCCAGGGCAGATGAATTTCCCCCCATCCCCTCCTTCAGATTCCAGACAAATTCCATTTGATCAAGTTTCTCTATGATTTCTTCTTCTGTCATTTCATGCGTTTTGGCTCGCACAATTTCCTCATAGACTCTGTCCGTATCTGGGTTTCTATCAATATAGTGGGTTACCATATTGATAGCTGTGGGTCTTGATACGTATACTGATTATTCTTCTAACTTATTTTTTGTTGGCGACTACCGAGAGCATCTTAATTAAAATTTTATTTTGGACTTCGAGTTGTTGAGATATATTTACCAGGGCGGTGCAAATTGTATCGCCGTCGGGGGTCGCCATGAGTTCTGTCATCAATCCCGCCAAATCTTCAATTCCACCATCTTCGTTTTCACCCCCGTAGAAATCCAAAGATTCGTCGTCGTCGAGGTCGATGTCTCCGATTTCTCCATCTTCCAACTCGGATTCCGATTCTTCGTCTGTGAATTCTTCGTCTGTAAATTCCTCATCTTCTTCGATTTCCACATTTTCCTCCGGGGAGACATTTTCCGGTTCGTCACCGACTTCAACTTCATCTTGGGGTTCTGTCTTTACGGTAACGGCTGCCATATACTTCTACTGAGAAAACTCAGGCGATAATTTTTCGCACTGTTCTAAATGCGGAATTACCCGAAATTTTTTTCTCAGTATACAGTACCAAAAATTCAATATGGCTGGTGGTTTAATGCAATTAGTGGCCTACGGTGCACAAGATGTTTACCTCACGGGAAACCCTAAGGTGACATTCTTCCAAGCGGTTTACCGCCGACACACGAACTTCGCGATGGAGAACATCGAACAAACGGTTAACGGCACGGCGTCCAACAACGGCCGCGTCTCCGTTACCGTCGCCCGTAATGGCGATCTCATCGGCGACATGTACGTCGAACTCAAGACTGCGTCCAACCTCGGGGTTTCGGCCGGTGTCGCGACGGCGGACTCCGCGTGGGTTGCCGAGCGTGCGATCAAGGACGTCGAACTGTCGATCGGTGGACAACGCATTGACAAGCACTACCAAACCTGGTGGCGTTTGTACTCTGAGTTGTACCTCGATGGCTCCAAGAAGGCGCAATACGGTAAGATGACTTCCAACCCGGTGGCCTCCTCCGCGGGTACGGTCTACCTCCCGTTGTTGTTCTTCTTCAACCGCAATGCGGGTCTCTATTTGCCGCTGATCGCGTTGCAATACCACGAGGTGCGCATCGACTTTGATTTGTCTTCCGAATTCGCTACATACACCGACGGTTCCACCTTCAAGGTCTGGGGCAACTACGTGTACCTCGATACCGAGGAGCGTCGCCGCTTCGCGCAAAAGGGTCACGAATACCTGATTGAGCAAGTGCAACACACCGGTACGGACACCGTCACCGCCGGTGCCACCAAGCAAGTCCGCTTGTCCTACAACCACCCGGTCAAGGAGCTTGTCTGGTGTTTGGCTGGCCCGAGCTCCGCGGGCGCGCAATTGTGGAACTTCACGACCCAAGCCGGTGCCAACGGTAAGGTTCTCCTCGATTTGGATCCGACCTCCACGGCGGAAGGTGGCTGTGTCCCGATCGAATCTATCGGTGCCCCGACGCTTAATGCCAACGGTACGGCCGGTTCCGGTGCGAGCTGGACTGAAGAAGGTGCGGACTCTGCCTCCACCTCGGTCGGTCCGCTCGATACCTTCAAATTGGTCCTCAATGGCCAAGATCGCTTCAAGGAGCAACAAGGTAAGTACTTCAACCAAGTGCAACCGTTCCAGCACCACTCCGGTTCTCCGTATCCGGGTGTCTACTCGTATTCCTTCGCTCTCAAACCGGAGGAACATCAACCGACAGGGACATGCAATTTTTCGAGGATCGATAATGCCCAAGTTGCCGTTAAGACGAAGGCTGGCGGTTTGACGACCCTCCACATGTTCGCGACCAACTACAACGTCCTCCGCATCCAATCCGGTATGGGTGGACTCGCCTTCTCCAACTAGGCTTATTATAGCTTAAATATATCGAT
>Ga0233394_1000002_pt1 | contig 80441 bp, 69 predicted proteins | sample 24DmetaG_FD_190481 | JGI IMG/M metagenome (GOLD analysis project Ga0233394, IMG submission 190481) | Seawater microbial communities from Monterey Bay, California, United States - 24D | ecosystem: Environmental > Aquatic > Marine > Coastal | place: USA: California | collected 2016-11-02 | reverse complement strand
TGAGACTACTATAGGTGTGCAATTCTAAACAAGCAATCACTTCTCGTTGCGCATATTGCTTTTTTACCGCTTTAGTGGTGGCTTTTACTTTACTGGGGCTATGGGCAAAATCTTTAAACACAACGGTTTGTGAATTTTCTGCAATTTTTTCTAGACGCTTACTCGCGCCTTTAAAGGAGGCAATGGCTTCATAAAAATCTTCCTCATCAACTCCCATGTGTTGGCAAATCCATTTGGCACCTGCCAGATTTTGCAAATTATGATCGCCAAAAATCTCCAAAGGCATCATCCCATCTGGAGTATCTATAGCGGTAATACCCTCTTCAATTTCATAGGTGGGTGTACTGTACGGATATTTTTTTATAGGATGTGTAGAACTTTCTACAACCTCCTTTACAATAGCATCTTCTTCATTGTAGACCATAATTCCACCATTGGTTAAGGAATCTGTAAAAATCCGAAACTGATCTACATACTCCTCAAAAGTTGGAAAAACGTTGATATGATCCCAGGCAATACCACTTAATAAGGCAATATTGGGTTTGTATAAATGAAATTTTGGCCTTCTATCTATGGGAGAACTTAAATATTCATCGCCCTCCAATACCATAAATTCATTTTCTGTGGTTAAGTGCACCATGGTTTCAAAACCCTCCAGTTGTGCTCCTACCATATAATCTACTTCCCTATCATTATAGGCTAGCACATGAAGTATCATTGAGGTTATGGTGGTTTTCCCATGAGACCCTCCAATAACTACCCTGGTTTTGTCTTTAGATTGTTCGTATAAAAACTCAGGGTAAGAATAGATTTTTAAGCCCATATCTTGAGCTTGCAACAATTCTGGGTTGTCTTCCTTGGCATGCATCCCTAATATAATAACATCTAAATCTTGCGTTATCTTTTCTGGAAACCATCCAAAGGCTTTAGGTAAGAGTCCTTTTTTTTCTAGACGTGATTTAGAGGGATCATGAATGGTATCGTCACTTCCTGTAACGTGATATCCTTTGTTGTGTAATGCAATGGCTAAATTGTGCATGGCACTACCTCCTATGGCTATAAAATGAATATTCATTTTGTATGGTCTAATTAATTATTTTTTTCTTTCTTCTAAAACAACTCGAGTTGGGGTATCTTTCCCAGAGATAATGCTTTGGGTTCCAACAGCAACTGCTTGAATGGTTTGTGTGATTACGGCAATGTCTAAGGTTTCTACTTCATCTGAAACTTGATGATAATCTTTATCTACATCTATGGGGGTGGTAGAAAACGTATGTGAGGGCACCCCTAAACGTGCCAAAGAGGCGTTGTCTGATCTAAAAAATAAATTAAATTTTTTATACGGATCTGGAAACAACTGATAGCCTGTACCCACCAAATTCTTTTGAATTATTTTTCCAAAATCTGAGCGTTCAAAACCAGTTAACCATGCGGTATTTGGTCCAAAACTTGGGGTTTTACCAATCATTTCTAAGTTAATTCCTGCAACAAATTTGCTAGCGTCTATTCCTTTACCAAAATGCGTAGAGCCTATTAAACCCATCTCTTCAGCGGTAAAAGCTGCAAAAACAAGAGTTCTTTCATTGCCGACTTTTTTAAAATGTTCTGCCAGGGCTAGAATTCCTGTGACCCCAGAAGCATCGTCATTTGCTCCGTTGTAGATACTGTCTACTACACCTTCTTTTACTCGAATGCCCAAATGGTCATAGTGTGCAGAGATGATCACAACTTCTTCTTTTTTACTTTTTCCTTCCAGTACACCAATAATATTACTTGAGACAATCGCTTCTTGGGTTCGTCTATTTTTAAACGTGAAGGTTTGTCTATACGATGAAAGGGTATCGTAAGTACTTAGACCCAAAAGTTTAAATTCATTCTCTATATATTGCGCAGCACGCTCAATACCAATAGTACCAGCTCTCCTCCCCTCCATCTCATCTGAGGCTAAAGTATACAAGTGTTTTCTAACTTGTGTAGAATCGATTAATACTATAGAAGTTACTGTTGGTTTTTTAATTTCATTTTTACAGGAAACCATCCCTATAAACACCAATAACAACATTCCTATTTTTTTCATAAATCTAAAATTATTGAGGGTTAAAGATACCAAACCTCAACAACATTTATTTTGTACTTTTGTAAAAAATTTAGTCATGGATTTATCATTGGTACCCAACATAAAAAATTTAGATGCAAATAACTTCTTTTTATTGGCAGGACCTTGTGCAATTGAAGGGGAAGATATGGCACTTAGAATTGCAGAAAAGGTGGTGGGCATCACCAATGATTTAAAAATTCCTTATGTTTTTAAAGGAAGTTTTAGAAAAGCCAACAGAAGTAGAATAGACAGTTTTACAGGTATTGGAGATGAAAAAGCCTTAAAAATTTTACGTAAGGTTTCTGAAACTTTTCATGTACCAACAGTGACTGACATTCATGAAGCTGCTGATGCTGAAAAAGCCGCCCAATACGTAGATGTACTTCAGATTCCTGCATTTTTAGTTCGTCAGACAGACTTAGTAGTTGCTGCTGCAAAAACTGGAAAAGTTGTGAATTTAAAGAAAGGGCAGTTTATGAGCCCAGGTGCGATGAAACACGCAGTTAAAAAAGTACAGGATGCTGGAAACCATCAAGTAATGACTACCGATAGAGGTACCATGTTTGGTTACCAAGATATGATTGTAGATTTTAGAGGAATTCCAGAAATGAGAGCGTTTTCTACTACGGTATTAGACGTAACCCACTCGCTACAACAGCCTAACCAAACTTCTGGAGTTACCGGCGGAAGACCTGAGATGATTGAAACCATTGCTAGAGCTGGTATTGTAAATCATGTAGATGGATTATTTATAGAAACACATTTTGATCCTGCCAATGCAAAAAGTGACGGCGCAAATATGTTAGATCTTCAGTACTTAGAGAAGTTACTCTCCAATTTAGTAGCGATTAGACAAACCATCAATACCTTATAATCTTTAGTATGGCTTCAAATAAAAATTTAACCACAAACACTGCCCAAAATTTTATTTTAAAAGGGTTTAATAGCATTCAAATTGGTTTGTATATCCTTCTGGGTGTATATGTAATTAATGCGTCCATTCTAGGGTTTATTGCAGATAGCAACCCCTTGGGTATGCTGTCTATAGAAATTATAGAAAGCATCTGTATGTTTATGGTAGTGCTGGTTGTATTCTTTTCTATGTTTGCTGTTTTTTTCTCAAGTAGAAGAGCTGCTAGAAAAGCAGGGGTAGCGGTTTGGAATGCCGCATCTAAAAAACAGTTTGGTCTCTATACCCTAGCTGTAATTCTAGGGGTGTTCTTATTGTCACTGGCAAAAAACACCGAAGTGAATTATGCCACTCCATTCTTTTTGGGATATCTAGGCTTGTTAATGGCCTTGTTTAACACCCAACGTAAAAAAGCCTATGATCTTCTTGTGGTTATTTGTTTATTATTAGCCGTGGTGGTATTTATAATTCCAACGTATTGGTACTCCTCACTATTAATTTTGGGTGGAAGTTTCTTTGTGTATGGTATTGCAAATCGAAAATAAGCCTTACTCCTCTCCATTTACATACCTTTGAAGATACTCATACCTTGGCGTGAGTTGCTGCGCATTGGTCATGGCTGCACGAGCTAAAATACCGTCTTTATCTCCATTAAAAAAAGCAGGGATCACATGGGTTAAAAATAATTCTCCAAAACCATCACTGGCATCTTTTGGCAATTCACAAGGTAAATTGTCTACAGCCATTACCGTGATGGCGTCAGAATAAGTATACGCTACTTCGGTAGAAGTTTCAGGATCATAACCATAGATGGGGTCTGCAATGGTTGAAGCTCTAAGTGTAGAAGCTACTGGTCCATCAATATCACAAGAAATATCGGCCACTAAACGAATGTTAAAGTCCTTATTTTTTGCATCTTCTCTGGTGAATAAATATGGAGAACCGTCACCAAAAAAGTGTCCTGCAATAAAATAATCGGTAACCTTAGCAAAACGCATAAAGTTAGAAACATAAGCTGAGGGGTTGTTGTAAAAATCACTATTGGTGAGTACTTGACCATCGATGCGTTTGTTATAATCTAATACATCTATTTTACAATATACAGGCTCATCAAAACTCTCCGTTAGGTATGCTGAAATAGAAACCGACTTAATGTTCATGGCGTCTAAAATTTCTTTGGCACCTTTAGCTACTTTTCCAGTTCCTGTTAAAAGAATTTTAATCGCAGGAAGATTTATGGAATTAAGCTCCGCTATTAAGGCAGGTAAATCGGCTAGGTGTTCTGCTTTAGGTAATGAGAAGCTTTGCGCTTTCATCCCGAGGGCTCTAAACCCATTATAGGCACCTACGAGCCCAGCATAACGCCCAAAACCAATAAGACGATTGCCTCTAGAATCTGTAATAACCTCATGATCGTATAATGTAATGTTTTTCTCAAGCATTGCTTTAAGCAAATCTCTGTTGTAGGGTTGTTTTTTTATGGTATGACTGAAGAAAAAATATTTTTTATTGGGAATTAGTGCAGCAATAGGCACTTCTTTTACCCCAATGAGTACGTCACAATCCGAAAGATCTTCAGTAATCTCAAAACCAGCTTTGGCATAAGCATCGTCAGAAAAAACTCGAATGTCTGAAGATTCTACCACAATGCTAGCCTCCGGAAATTGTTGTTGAAACTCTTGCAGTTTTTCTGGCGAAAATACCACCCTTCTGTCTGGCGGGTTTTTGCGTTCTTTAATGACACCAAATTTCATACCTATAATTTTCCTCAAAATTAATTGATTTTGATAGGATGCGCAAATGATAAATTGGTTTCATTTTCATACTTTTGCAGACACTATAGGTTTTAGTAACCTAACTTAGGGGACGACTGGTTTTGACAGCAAGATCAGTGAGACTGTAAGCATACCGAGGACTGAAATGACCACTCGTAACTCTTATTTCAACCATTTAAACGGCGAAGATAACTACGCTTTAGCTGCATAATCTGAATTCACAGTAAGATTAGCCTCGGCACACAAGGTGTGCAAGCTTTATGTCCACGAAAAGCCCTGGTTTATGGCGTTTCACTTTTGGGCATCGTAAAAATAAACATAGAAATGTTAGGGCTTTGATAACATTTTGAAACTAAAAAAGCTAAGCTTGTAATGGATTGTTTTTGATCAGCTACACGACGAAAATTAAACAAAAACTAAGTATGTAGAAAGCATTTGAGCTGCTTGTTTGGACCCGAGTTCGATTCTCGGCGTCTCCACTTTATTACACCTCAACTAATTAATTATCAATTGGTTGAGGTTTTTTTTAGTTAACTATTAGTCAACAATATTAAATTAATCCTCTAATTCTCTTGCTTTTGAAAGTGCAGTTCCGACTAATCCAGCTGGAACAGCCACAACTCCAATTCCAATCATAAGAACAAAAAAGGTAAATACCTTACCACCAAGAGTAATAGGATAAACATCTCCATAACCAACTGTTGTTAGTGTTACGATAGACCACCATCCACTATGAAATACCGATTTAAAAATTTCTGGTTGGGCTTCATTTTCAAAAGAATAAATACCAGCTGAAACTATAAAAAGCATAATCAATATTACAATGAAAAATAAAACCAATTCTTCTTTAACTATTTTAAAAGCTACACTAAATCTATTTAGTGCTTTATTATACCTTATTAATTTGAGTGCTCTAAATATTCTAAAAACCCTAAAAGCTCTTAAAAAACGTAAGTCTAGGAATCTATTTAAATAAAAAGGAAGTATTGCTAAAATATCAATGATGCCATAAAAACTAAAAATATATCTTAAAGGTTTCTTTGTTACTAAAACTCTTAACACATATTCAATTGAAAAAATTATAATACTAACAAATTCAAACTTCTCTAGTACTAACCTAAACTCCTCAGATATGTTTGGTAATGTTTCTAATGAGAATGATATTAAAGATAAGATGATTATTAATTGAATGAAATAATCAAAATACTTTCCTTTTTTAGTAGTATTATCTTCAACTATTGCTCTAAGTTTTTTCTTCATTATTTTACTTTATAAATTAATTCTACATATTCAGGATTAAATTTTTTATTTACTTCAAAATAAAATTTTTTTATTTCATCCATTTTTTTCCATTTGCTAACTTGAGCATTCATTTCCCTTGCTAGATGAATTGAGTTAGGGTAATCTTTTTTGAGAAAAAACTTTTCATTATTTTTTAAAAGCTTTGAAATTTCTTTTTCAAAAACTTTAAAATTTATCTTAAAATCAGAGTTTAGAGCTACCTCAAAAAAACTTCTTGGTATTGAATCACTTTTATATCGATTGAGGCTTAGCCCAATTGGTACTAAATTTTCAATAATATTACCAGGCCCCCCTGCACTTTTAGGAACAAAATGATCAATATCAATAAGATGCCCGATTGAGTAGTTTTGATTAAAAAAAGAGTAGATTTTTAATCTTAAATCACCTGGGATTTTAGGATCCAATTTTTTGATTTCTTTTAAACTGTAATCTGGATTTTCGTTTAAATATTTCACATCCTTTTCTTTTAACTCAAAAAAGATACTTGCTAAACCACGTTTAATTGAAGCATCATACTCTTTTAATGGACCATTATAAGGAATTGTTCTTTTGAGTAACTTTTGATTTATGAAATATTGATGACATCTTAACTTATAATTAGGATCAGAAGAGAGCTTATCTTTGAATAATCTTATTTTACTTAACCAATATGAATCATCTTTGAATTGTTTAGAATAATCTAACACCTCTTCAATTGTGCTAAATACATGAACGGAAAAAGTTTTTATAACTTCACCTTTTGCATAAATACCTCCACTTGTTTCTGCTACATAAATAATATCATGCACTTTTAATTTATGGGAAGATGGATTTCTTTTATTTTTACTGATAGTAATTTCGAAATACCCTTTTTTCCTGGAATTATTTTTTTTTAAATCTCTAAAAGAGTTATTTCTTTTTATTAGATATGAGCTTGGCTTTTCATCTTTCTGCTTCCAATAATCTGATTTTTCTTTTGGCATTGTTAAACCTCCAATATAATTTCCATCACTTAAATGATAAAACTTAGATAACTCACCTTTGTCAATTAATTCTTTTAAGGTTGAAGTTCCATACCTATTTCTGATTTTTCTGTTTTGTTTCTTTTTTTTGCTCATAAACCATTAAGCATAAGCTGTTAAATTTCTTGTACTGTTTTTTCACTAAAATGAGAAGTCATAAAACTAAATATACCTAAAATAATCCGACTTTACTCTTTTTGCCCCCAAATATTATTTTTGAAAATAATTTATTGGTATTAACTTTAAGGATAATTTTTGGTATTTAAATTGAAAAATCAAATGTGCTATAATTTTTCTATATTTGATTAAATTGAATTTCTGAAAAATACAATTCAAAAAATTATTTTAGAATTCTAATCCCCTTTTTTACTCTATTGGAAATTTATTTTCTAATGAATCCTCTCTATAAAAAACAATTAAAATAATTAGAAATCTAATAAATTAAATAGTATGAATTTAAATAAAGAAAAAACAGAAATAGCCTGCCCTGGAGGTGGTAGAGCCATTAAAACTACATACGGAGATATAGTAAGAAAAAGTTCTTTGAAATCAAGTAAAGGTCATGAATATAAGTTTAAATCAAGTGATCAAAGCAAACTTAAAAGAGCCATTGATAAATTAGAGCGATTACAAAAAGATTTTGAAAGAGACATGGAAAAAGCACAAAAAGAATTTGCCAAAAGTTTTTCAGATGTAATTGGCAATGCTGACATCATAATCAAAAAATAATATGGCATCAATTACAGACAAACCCATAGCAAGACTTGAACAAGACTCATTAAATATTCAAAAATACGCCAACTCCCTCTCGAAGTTTATAAGGAATAGTGATACTCCAATAACTATAGGACTTCAGGGTGAATGGGGAACAGGAAAAACTTCCTTAATGTCTTTGCTTCTCGAAAACTTTAATAAGGATGGAGAGAAAAGAGAAATTGCTACCTCTTGGGTAAACACATGGGAGTACAGCTTATTTAAAGGTGCTAGCGAAACTACTCCTGCTGTTTTAAGCGGCATGTTGGAGAAGCTCAGAGATGAAAACAAGGATATTTGGACCATTAAGGATGTAGCTGCAGACAAGGTAAAAAAAGCAACAAAATTTTTAAGTGGACTTGCAAATCAAGTTATAGCAAAACAAACCGGTCTTAACATCAAGGATGCTGCAAGTGATTCATTCACAGAAAAAAATATAGCTCAAATTGTAGAAATAAAAAATCTCATAGCGTCCATAATTAATGAATTAATAGAGCATAGTGAAAATAAAATTAAAAAAGTAGTTTTTTTTGTTGATGATCTAGATAGAATTCCTCCTACAGATGCAGTTGAAGTTTTAGAATCACTAAAAAATATTTTTGATATTCCTAGCTGTGTTTTTATTCTTGCTATAGATTACGATGTAGTTGTTAAAGGACTCGAAGGTAAATTTGGTCCAAAAACAAAAGAAAATGAGAGAGAATTTAGATCATTTTTTGATAAAATAATACAAGTACCTTTTACTATGCCAGTTGGTGCTTATGATATTACAACTTTTTTAAAAACAAAATTAGATGATTTAGGCGTTGTAGTTAATGAGACTAGTATTAACCATATAACAAAAATAGTCAGGTATACGGTAGGTAATAACCCAAGGAGCCTCAAAAGATACTTAAATACTTTTAGTCTCATTAACCAAATTATGGATGATGATGAAGAGAATGAAAAAGATAATGATAACATAATTTTACTTTTTGCTATATTGGGAATTCAAGTTTCTTATCCCCAGATTTTTAGATTATTAACTCAAAATCCAGATTACTTAGGCTGGAATGACAAATTTGGAAACAAAATAGGGGTTGACTTGAGTAAAATTAAAGATGATATTGAAAATGTTGGAGAATCTGAATTAACTGATGAAACTTGGGAACAAATTATTTGGGGTTTTTGTCAAAAAGATCCTTTTTTAAAAGTAAAGTGTTTCAATATTTTAGAGTTGTTTAATTTTTTAAGAGAACTATCTTGTAAGAGAGATTTAAAAGAAGATTGGAATGATAAATTAAAAGAAGATGTAAATAAATATAATAGTTTTAAAGAAAAGCTATATGAAAGGTTATCCGCGGTTTTAGAATTTGCGGCAATTACAAATGTTGATGATGACCTTGAAGTTAAATCGATTACAAACAAGGGTAATGTAGTTTATTTTGATGGGTTTGATGGATGGATTCAAGAAATGAGAAATGGTCAAGAAGAAAATAAATCACAAGGTATTAAAAAACGAACAGCAATTGAAATAAGTAATGATTTAGAAAAGTTTTTAAAGTATTGGGTTGATTATTTTAATGCCGAGGGTTTTGATTTAATATTTACCCCAACTTCTGGCTGCTCAATAAAATATAATAAGAAAACTATAATAAGAATTGACCCACCAAAATCTAAAATAATTACTTTCTCTATTCTTAGATCTTATAAAAGAGAATATAAAAGAGCTGTAATTGATGGGCTTGGATCTCAAAACATTCGAAGGTATGATCCAAATATACAATCATATATATTACCTTGGGGAAAAGAATTTTTCCAAGTTTATGGTGAAATTAATGAAATTACATCAAAAGAAAATGAAATAAAAAATTTATTCAAAGAAGCTGTTGAAACTGTTAATAATGGTAAAGTACTAAAAGTTAATAACGATAATCATAATATATTAGAAGATATATTTAATGGAACCTATAATGTTGAATAAATAAAAAATATTCATTAAAATATTTTTTTATAATAGATAGTAATTTTTATATATCATTTGGAACTACAAATAACGAGGAGTTTTTATCTTAACTATTTATGGTAAAATGTATAGATAATCTATTTAATTTCTTGTACTTTTTTTTCACTAAAATGAGAAGTCATAAAACCAAATATATCTTCACACTTGTGATTTATTAAAAAATTTTTAGGAAAATTTTGTTCTTCTCTAATATTAAGAAAATCCTTCAATAGATTTAGATATCCTTTTTTATCTGTAAATTTCGAAATGATTTTATTTTTCTTATCCAAAGGATGTATACCCTTCGAATGAGATTTTATAATTTTTTTACCATTTATAATTTGAATAAAACATGGCTCCCAATCTATTAAAACAATTCTATCATCCTTAATCATTAAATTTCTATAGTGTATATCACCATGAAACATATTTTCAGAATGTATATAATCCAGATACTTCCCTAATAAATTAAAATCTAGAATACTAAATGGTCTACCAGATTTTATATACTCAAAATTGAGTGTAAGGTATTTAGAGTCAATATTAAAACTAAATCCAATATTGATATACTTTTTAATTTGAGTGAGTCTTAATTCAATTTCTTGAATTGAACAGACTAATGAAGTTAATGGGTAAGTTTTTATGAATATATTACCTTTTTTAAACTTTTTGATATTAGCATTCAAATCAATAATTATTAATTAATCTACCAATAATCTTCCTCAGCAGATTCATAATAATCTGAGTTTAAAACAACACCTTCACGATTAAGTTCTACTGAAAGTGAATAATATCCCTCATCGCCATTAACATCAACTTGTCCACATAAAAAACCAACACATCCCTCTTCTTTTGGTTCAGAATTAATTAAGTCTATTTTTTCATTTAGTTCTGCAGGAAAAGAATCTTCAAAACTTAAATTATATGTTGTAAACTCATCATATATAGCTAAAATATCATATAAATCTCTATAAAAATCTTCAGGGAATGAATCTTGTCCAGTACCCCATCCAACTGTTTCATTTTCAGGATTATGAGCTGATAAAAATCTACATACAGCTCTATCATAATTTGGTGAACCATCATCTAAAGTAGAAAAATTTGATGTATAAATTTCAACTCCGCTAGAATCAGCAATTACATGATTATTTACCAAAAATTTATCTTCAAATAATGATATTACACTTTCCCACTTATTTTCAAATTCGTGGTACAACTTGTCAAAATGTTTATTAGACCCCAAAACCAACTCGTTACAATCATGAGAAAGGGAAATAGTTAAATTTGCCATGGTATTAAAATTAAAGTTATATTTTATAAATATAAAGTTTTTTTGTCAACTTTTAAAGTTAACAAATCCTAACATGATAACTCGATTTTTGCACTTTGGTTCCACGATGAAGCGATCTAACTCTGTGTTTCAAAATTATCTTTGTAAAAATGTACTTCAATAAAAACTATTAATTAATTTGTTTAATTATATAATTGAAGTTTCCAAATTCAAATGTATCACCCTCCCCTTTAAACCTTAATAATTTTCCTAAAGTAGAATCAAATAATGTCAAAGAATATCCTTCCTCAAATTTAATATCATCGTCTCTTGAATCTGTTAATATTTTTTTCTGAGTAATTTTTCCATCACTCGACACAAATACTATTTTTGAATTTAAATCTGCAACTTTTATACCATTTTCCTTTGAGTTACACCAATCTGAAAAACTATCAAATCCACCAAAGAATAATAATTTTCCATTTTCCCAATGTCCAATTTTGTAAGGAATACCTCCTTGGGGATGGTGTATAACAATTCCGTTATACTCGAAATTGAGGCCTAAAAACTTATAATTACCTCTATTTATCCATTCTAAAACAGGAAATATATCTGTCATCCCTCTATTCCATCTATTATAGGTGTAGGCTGCTACATTTTTAACAGAAAATAGCTTATTTGATTCTAGAAAAGACCTTAATTCTGAATGGGAGTAAATGTGTCCTTTAATAAAACTAGCATTTAAATCATTTATCATCTGATTTTTAGTATCAACCATAATTATAGCTTTAAATATTTTAGCACTGCATTCCAATTTTTAAAGTTTTCTGATCCAAAATGTAACCACTCCCCTTTAAACTCAGATGCTCCGTTAAACTTTCTATCATCAATTAAATAGTCTCCAATCAAAAGGTGTTTATGATGAGACAAAATCAATCTTTTTCTTACTAATTTTTCGTTAAAAAATTTAGCAATCCATAATCTTTTATGCATCCATGCCTCTGGATTATCCCAAGGTGCTGTAGACAAGAAGTATACATCAAAATCTTTGTGATTTAAAAGAATATTTACAGATGCTACAGCATCTGTAATAGGCTCTAAATTCTCATAAACTCCCGGTAATTTGTCTGGTCTCCCAATGTAAGGGGTGACAGTAGATAAAGGATGATTTCTCCTGCCTTTTTCAAAATCAGCAACTACTCCATCTAGATCAATGTATATAATCTTCATTATTTAAATATAAATTTAAGTTGTATTTTGCAATATATTAAAATATTCAATAAATTAAGTTGTTAATTTGATAGATTATCAATCTATAACCTTTACAATCTTTAAATGAAGAATTCAAAAATCATAACTCTATTATTTTTAGTATTATCAAACTTTTTATGGGCTAATACAGCAATTGATTCTCTAAAAATTAAAAGGCTTAAGAATCATGTATCATCTTTAGATTACATTACCAGACAAATCGATAATAGTAAGTTTTACTTAAATCTAAATAAATCTTATTGTGATTCTATTTTATTACTAGATCCAGAAAATCAATTTGCACTTGATTTTAAGAATAAAATAAATTTAACCCTAGCAACCTGTGATCAAAACATAAATCACAAAATAGAATTATTTCCTTTTTTTAATGGCTTTCCAGAATACATGGGTTTTGCTGATGACCCAATAGAGTATGCTTACGACGCCAGTCTAGAAAAACTTTTAAACTCTAAATACCCAAAGGTTCAAAATGGTCCAATTTCAGGCACTAATATTTCATCAATTGTAGTAAGAAAATCATGTGATGATGAAATGTTTGAAATTGTAAACCAAATTCTTTTAAAAAAAACCAATCACTACATAATACCCAAACATGAATTAGAAGAAGTTTTAGGGAAAAGTACTGCTATGAGCCTAATTAATGGTAATGTTGATGCAGAAGCTGTCTCATTACTATGTAAAAAGTTAAGTCTAGATAGACTAGGGATTTTTAATGTAAATGATTTAGATGTTATTGACAACTCTATTTGGTTAGTCCAATCAGAATTTTATACATACCATACTCAAGAAGGGTTTACTGAGCCCATTTTTACTAGAGGATTTAATATAGACAAACGTTCTTTTAGTATTATTTATATTCTATTACTGCTTATTAAATCTATTCTATTAATAGCTTTCATCTCTTTTTTAAATCAAAAATTAAAGAGAATAGTTGACAGTAGTGACAGCATAATTAAAGATTTATGGAATTTATTTATCGATAAGGTGAAATTTGTAGGAATAAGTTTTATTGTTCCTTTAATCTTTTCATTTATTTTAATTTATTCCATTTCCTATTTGATGCCCAGTGCAGAAGAACATTTTGAAGAATTTTCTGCAAAATTCTGGTTGTTCTCAATTACAATAGGGATGAGTATTGTTCCAACTGTAATTAACCTTTACTTTGTGAATAGAATGGATCTAGACGGTTTCCATACGATAAAAGGATACCGATATTTTGCAAATACATCATTATATGCTACGTACTTTCCATTATTTGTTTTTTATATTATTCAGTTTGATACCTATCCAATAACCGAACATTTTCTTTTGATTGGAATTACTTTATTAATTGGAGATTTATTAGCTAGATCCTATTTTCAATTTTCTTCGGTCACCAATAATAGAGCTTTAAAAAAACAAGGAGTTTATGGGCTTGTACTAGGAATTGTTGCCCTGTTACTATTTAACTCAATAATACTGACTGGTCTTACAATAGTAAACTTAGGATTAAGTATTGTTGTTATTCTTCCGCTCTCAATTGTTCATTACCTCATCGGTTATTATTTAAATAAAACGTATGAATACAACCTAAATCAATCTAGCAACACAACACTACTTAGTAACGTTCCATACATTACTGAGTTGTTGAATCCAAAAGATGCTATTTTCAATAAAATTGTTAATTCTATGTCTGATACCGAATTAAATATAATGATTGTATCAGGACCCCGTGGAATAGGTAAAACACGAGGCTTACTAGAAGCAAAAGAGTTATTTGAACACAATGGGTGGGATTGGTATTATGGTGACTGTGATGAACTACAAGGAGAAAACGCTATTTCTTATGAGCCTTTCCTGGAAGGATTCAAGGAGTTACTAAAAATTGAGGAGTTCACCAATCGTGGTGAAAAAATGGAAAAATCAATGGGTAAGGCTGTAAACATAGGAGCTGCCATTATGGATATTGACGCCTCATTTATTGGTGAATACGAGAGAAATACAGAACGGTCAATTTCAGAAATGTGTATTGAAATAATAGACAAATTAGAAAGCAGAAAAAATAAAACAATTTTTGTTATGGAGGATCTGCATTGGATAGATCCAGAAAGTTATGCATTTCTAATAAAGTTTATTGAAATGGTAAATAGAAATAAATTTCTAAGAGGAAACACTTGTATAATCTTATCAATTAGAGAAGAGGGTTTATTTGATTATCGAGGCCCATCTTTAAGTGAATTAATAACAAAAACAAATGACCTAAATAATAACTCTTCTTTTAAATTTAAAGTTGAAGAACTTTTAACATTCAGTAACTTCAACACGATAGACTTTGTCAAGCATTTGAGCCAACAAAACAATCAGTTCAAGATACAAAACAACTCTCTAGTAGAAATTAATTCACTTTTAAATAATTCAATAAAAGAGAAAAATATGCTAGGACAAATTACCCCTCTTTATATTTTTAAAACTCTTGAAAAATGGATTAATGAAGGTATTTTAAAATACAGCCCGAGTGGATATCTATTGACAGCCAATATAGATAGTGATAGTTTACCAAATGATATGGAAGTAGACAGCTTCTATCATACTATTATTGATCAATATGACGAAAAATGGCAGCGTCTTTTAGAAAGTGCTTCAACAATTGGAAATAAATTTAATGCAGATATATTAACACAAGTATGGGGATATGAGCTACTAGATGTTTTAGGGTTTTTAGAAAAGGTAGTTGAGGACAACTTGTTAATTGATATCTCAGAAGAGGATAATATTTATGAATTTAAAGACAAACGAATCATTAGTTCTATAAAATCATATTTTAATAAAGATGATAATAGTGGAGACAAGCAAATCATAAAAGAGTATAATAAACGATACCTACATCTGCAAAATTCTATTATAGAAAACCCTCATAACCATAGCGTTGAAGAAATTTTATCCATTATTAGAAGACTAACATCCTTGCTTATAAACGAGACCTATTTAAAAATTGCCGAGAAATTAATTTTAGAGGTGGTTGTTAGGTTAGTTAAGCAAGAGGAAGAAGATAAATTACTAGGATTTAATGCCTTTTTAATAAGTACAAAGAAATTAAATCATATCTCTAATCTCATCTCATACCTTATTAAAATAAATAGTACCTCATTCATAAGTATATTAGAATTGAATGAAATTTGTGAACAAGTATATCATACAGAAACAAAATCAAATTCAGTCTCATTAGATTTAAAGTTGTTCATCTTATTCATTTTAAAAAATAAACATTATGTAGAATCAAAAGAGGTTGTAAGTCTTTCAGACTTAGAAAATGTAAAATATAAAATATTTAATCAGTACAAAGGGAACCTTCAATTTCAATTTGCAATTGAATACATCCTATACACTCATAAATCAGCTAAGGAATCAATACAAATTTTAAAAGACTTTTATGCAAATATTGAGGAAAAAACTGAAGAACATGATCAATTAATTGAACTACAAGAATTGAAATTTATGTGGTTGGACAATCCTATTAAAAAAGAAGAAATTGATAAAAGGTCATTTAAATTAATAGAAAGAATTAAAGATGTAAAAAGTTCCTCAATTAAGTTCAAGATTTTAGATTTTAGATTAGATTTTCTGGCAAGTGGGTTAGAGAATGATGAGAAGGCTACATTAGAGTTTATGGAATACCATCAGCTTTTAATATTAAGTGAAGGCGTCAATAAATTATGGGTGGAATTAGTATTAAGTTTTTTAAGAAGTTGGAGCGGTAGCACCTATATCATAAAACATCCAGACGATGCGCTAGAGAAATTTACAAAATGTGAAACCTACTTAAAAAAGATAATTGATTTTGGAATTTTAAGTAATTTATTAATTGAATTTATTGATGCAAAAAAAGAAGTATTAGAGGTTACCAAAAAATATAAAGAACTTAAGAAAGTCTGTTTAGATCATTTAAAAATGGTCAAAGAATCTATTGGAGTCAATACTATAGATTATGCAAGTGCATGCTATGATGTAGGTAAAGTATATGAACATTTGAAAGAGGGGGAGTTGTGTGTAAAGTACAGATTGATGGGTATTGACTCACTTCTTAAATTAGAGCAATCTGATAAGATTAAGAGGGCCTTAGCTACAGCTTATGGAAATCTTTCACACATTTACAGAAACCATTTAAAAGATGTTGAAAATACTATTATTTGTGCACAAAAATCTTTAGAATATAAAGAGAGTTTTGAGAAAAATAAATCTTATGGTATTTCCCTATACAACCTAGGTAGGGCTTTCGCAATGAATAACGAATTCGAAAAATCTGCAGATTTAATACAACAAGCATTGAAGTATTTTAAAGAAAGTTCTAACAAAGAAATATATCAAAAATCAGTTCTAGAAGTAAACTTAGGAATAATTACAAACGAATTTGACAAAATAACAGCAGAGATATTATTGAAAAAATCAATAAAAATAATAGAGTCAGCAGACATTCGTATTTACATCAGTACTGAAGTAAAGAAGAGAATTGAAATTGGAAAAAATATACTAAAATCAAATGATTAAAAATTTAAAGACTTACTCAATTAAAATAATTATGATATGACAAATAAAAAATACTTAAGCTTCGCAATTGTTCTTTTATTTTCGTTTAATCTACGAAGTCAAACCATTATTAATACAGAAAACTTAATGAAATCTGTAGATTCCACATTAAGTATCGGATTTGGTGTAAATGGAGATTTTAAATTTGGTAACTTGGAACTGTATCAATTTAATATCACCAACCAAATTGGTAAAAAATTTGATAAAAATCTAATTAGATTTTTATTTAATTATGAATATATATCTGAGAATAATGAAGTGTTGGCGTCAGACTATACAGCCCAATTAAGATATAATTACAGTCTAGGTAATCATTCTGTATTTTCTTTTATTCAAAGTCAAAAATCAAGAGCATTAAATCTTAATTACCGAAATTTAATTGGAGGTGGATATCGTCATAATGTATATAAGAAAGATGAAAATTATTTTGATTTGTCTGCAGGAGTTTTTTATGAGAATGAGCTATACTTAAAAAATACTGATGAAGAATTGATGATTGAAAATTATAGATTAAGTTTGAGTTCTTTTTTCAAGGTTAAAGTATCAAAAAAATCTTTTATTAATACCAGTATTTATTACCAAATAAACATAGACAATACTGAAGACACACGTCTTTTTATTGAACCTCGTTGGTACTATGATTTTGATAAAATAGCTGTTTATGTAACCACACAGATAAGACATCATACTACGCCTTATATTGATATTAAAAAGACAGACTCAGAACTTTTAGTAGGACTAGAATTTAATTTATAAAAATTGGTTTATGGACATTTCACTAGCTATGAAGAATCAAATTTTATTTGATAATATTGATTTACTTCAGCTTTCTCAAACAAAACTAAAACAATGGTTACTATCTAATTTTGTAAATATATTATGTGATCATAAAGTTTATATAGAAACAGTTTCAATTACTCCTCATAAAAATATAGACTCCAATCTTTTGCATACTATTGAAGCAAGTAATGAAAAAGAAAACTTTATAATGGAATTTGGTGAATTAAAAGCTAGTGACATCCTCAACCTAGAAAAAAGTGAGTTTCAACAATTGTTTATTGTAAATATGAGTCATGATTATGATCAATTGTCTGTGTTAAAAAAACTAAATGGTATACGATATAATCTCTCTGTTATTAGCAAAACTAATACATTGTTATTATTTTAAAAAACCTACAACATCTTTAATGGAGTTTATAAAAACTTCAGCTGAAACCCGATGACCACCATTATAGACTGTATAGGTAAACTCCCCTTGGCCTAAACGATTAAAATAAGATTGTACGAGAGCCCCACTAATTACTTCATCGGTTTTTCCTAGAAACACATTGTGGGTAGTTACTTTTAAATTACTGTCATCAACAACAGGATCAAAAGATCTTCCAATGACAGCTGGATTAAATAATATAGTTGGAATACCTAAGGTAGCTCCAATGAGATATGCAAAATACCCACCCATTGAAGAGCCAACGATGTAGTCTGGGCTTTGTTTTTTAATGTGAGCTGTAATACTAGCAAAAGACTCCTTGTTTTGGTACTTAATTGTTGGAGTATATATTTGGTCAAAATTCTCTTTTAACCAAGTTATCTTTACACTAAAGATATCAATAGAGGACTCCAGGCCATGTAAATATGCTATTTTCATTTATGTGATTTACCAATAACAACGCTCCTACCCTTGCGTTTTTTTAAAGTTAAAAAATTATAGGGTACTAATTTGAATAAATAACTACTTCTGATGATTTACAGTCACTATCTAAATAACTAGTAATTTCTAGCTTATTGCCCTTGTAATACAAAGAATCAATAAATTCCCATTCGGAATCTACACCTTCTATATACCCATCTAAGACTGAAAAATCAGCTACTTGTGGAACCTCATTAGATTCAATTTGGTAAACACATATACCACCTTTTAATTCATCTACTGAAAATAAAATATGTTCAAATTCTTCACCTGGAATTATAACATATCCCTCGCCTGTTTCTGAAGTACCAAATTCTTCATGATGAATAACATTTGACAATTCAAACCTATTCACTTCTATGTTCTGGCTATCCTTCACTACAAAGATTGTTTTATCTAAATACCAAAAGGGTTTTGATACGCGCAAAATATCCCAAGTATCATCTGAAACTATTGTATCCTCAATATCAAATTTGATTTGTGATAACTCTTCAGCTCCAGCGTCAATTTTAAGGGTATTAATTTGTTCAACTTGCTCTAAATTTATAGATTTTGCCTTGGCATCAAGTGTCCAGCCATAGAGTTCTATTGTGTAGTTTTTCATGAATATTATTTTACTATATGCAGAAGTACTTGATTTTTATTAAATTCACATAAATATATAAAATTATGAGTAAACAAGATTTAATTGCGGCAATAGAATCTAGATTAGATACCATAGAGGGCTTGATAGATGAACTTGAAGATCATCAGGTTCAAGTAGAACCATTCAGGGATTCTCTTGGAAAAGTTTGGAATGAATGGGAAAAGTTATCAGACTAAAAGTTTAAAATAATTATAATTTTTCAAAAGGAATTGTAATTTGTAAGCATTCAAATAAAGCGGAATTTTCCTCAGAAGGATTTACTTTTAGTGTAGAGTTTTTTATTTTATCCAATTCAAAAAAGTCTTCATAAAATTCGGCAGAGGGAATACACTTTTTTATAATTTTTTTTAAACTTTTTAAATTGATAACAGCTTTTGTAGAGTCAAATACGTAAGAAGACCAATATTTACTTTTATCTAAAACTATAAAATTGAATTTATTTTCATTTAATAAATTTGAAAATGTGTTGTAATATTTCTCAACATTTTTATGATTTATATACACAACTACTGGAACAGATTTTTTAATTATGTCTTCTGGTTTAATTGCTTTATCATCGTTTTTTTGAACAACTTTTATAGATTTTAAATAGATCTCTACTAACTCTTGTTCAAGTTTAAATAACTTATCCTGCCATTTCTCATTGTAGAAATCATCCTCAAATGCTTTTTCTTGATTGTAAACTTCATCCAAATCTTCCATATTACTATAGCGAGTACCTGCATAAATAAATGCACCACTTGGGTCATAGGATTCATCTTCATAGGTTCCTTTTATGATAATCTTGTTATCAATCTCGGATAGCATGCTGTGAAGGGTTTGTAGGAATGGAATTGGTACTGAATTTGCAGACCTAATTACTATATTACAATTCTTTGGAAGGTCATCATGAACATAATCTACATATAACCACTTTGAACCTATTAATTCATTCCAAGTATCGGGTGTTGGGAAATCCACTTCTTTATCCCAATTTTCTTTAGATGTTTCATCTGAAAAAGAATACTCTGTTCCATTTATATGATTAATTACATCAAGGGCATCTGCTTCATTGTTGCCTTGTCTGTATCTAAATAGCTCTTGTAACTCATACGAAACTTCTTTTTTATTACTAATGATTTTAATAAACGTTCTCATTTCATTTGCCATAATATCTGATTTTGTTTTTTAACTAAAATATATTTAATGGTATGAATGATAACCACTTGGATGTGAGCTACTGTAATATTTTTTGGTTGCTGACAAATACATGGTTTTATAACTTATTCAAGTTCAACAGTTGGTCTCCCGGTTACATACACATCGTCTAAATTATCAGAATACAATTTTCTTTGTTCTTTTTCTAACATCCAATCACTGCCGTATTTCGTAAATCTTACAATTTCTGTACCACCAACTCTAAGCCCAATCTGTGAAAACAGTATTAACCCACTGTTTTTAAAATCATTGAATACAACGTTTTTGATATTGAGTTGAAATTTTAATTCTCCTGTTAAATGCAGGCGCCCATTTTCATACTTGCACATGAAAGTATCAAAATCTGAAATGTTATCATAGGTGATGGTGAAATCTGCTCCACTAGACAAACTGTTTTCAAATGTATATCCAGGAATTGAAGAGAGGCTTAGCGATATATAGTCTATATGATCGATATCACGAGATTTCCCTGACAAGACCTCTTCTTTTGTAAATTTAATAACATCAATTACTTTTTCACTTAAAAGATTGGGAGCTGCATTTACTTTTTCTTCTGATTGAAGATCTAACTTAAATAGTTCTCCAGAAAAAATTATTCTTCCTTTACATTTCATATCAATTGTTGATTTTAATTCAATCTTATTTTAACACCCGTTTTCTTCAATAATTCTGATAATTGACTGATTATCATAGAAGTACTACTGCCAAATCTAAAAAGAGTTGGGTAAACTGTAGTCGATCCCCCAAATATCTTTAACTCTTGAAAAAAAGTGTACTATTTCGTCATTCCAATCATCTGTCCAGAAAAAACCTTGTGGCGGAAAGATTTCGTAATAATTATTAGCAATACCATCTTTCTGTTCCATTAATTTTTCAATATAATTTGAGTTTATTTTTCTTTCTTCAGCATTATCATCGAATGTAATATAGTCGTTCCATATTTTTGACGACATTTCTCTAATTACAGAATTATCAGATTCCTCAAGTGGGAAAAATTCATCTTCAACTATTTCGCTTTCTATACACTTGTTTAACCATTCTTCTGGGTCATGTTGATTTGAATAAAATCCGATTGTCATTTCTTCTTCATCATCCCATTTAAATTTTCCGCAAAATTCATTATAATCTTTTGGGCTACCTGAGACGCTGTATTTACTTAGACCAATAGCCATTATATAGGTGTATTCACCTACAATACGCTTTTGAATTATAGTATCTAAAATATTGGGCTCATTTGCAATGTTTTTTAAAAAAATCATAATTTATACTTTTAATTTTTATTCTATTTGTAAAGGTTTTATTTAAAACTTTTAAGTTACTTTCATTGCTTGCCAACATTCACTGTTGTATGCGTTTTTATATTTCCACTTTCATAAAGTAATAAGACTAAATAACTTCAGTATTTAGAAGATGATATCTTGGATGAAACGTTTTTACTTTCTCTTCTCCATTACTCAATTTCAAACGTCTCTCGTAAGAAAACTGTTTGATACTTCCACCAAAAATAATACTAAAATTGTTAGGGGCAGTTAAATCATCAAATCGTTCGGGACTGACAGAGATATCATGTCCGAAAGAAGATATTCCTTTCGCAATATAAATTCCTCCAAACGCCCATTTAGTATCTGAATTTTTAACTAATGATGTATATTTTGATTTTGATTTAAGCATAAACACAGCATCAATGGTAAATACAGCGGTAGCTTCATTAAAATCTAAGGAACAATTGCCTTTTTTTAAATTTTCATTTGACAAAAAGAAACTAACGTTATCGTATCTCCCCACAATTTCGGTTTCTGACAATGCGTAAATTTTTAAATGAAAATCTTGTGTCATAAAATGAGGCTTGATATCGATCAAGGAAATATTATGACCAATTATATACAGGTTATGTGGTATGGATATTTGAAAATTTAATTTTAAATTCATTTTTTTTGTATTTATATAAATATGTTAGTCATTTTACTTATTGTATTTGTAAACGATTCTTCTATGAATAATTTTAGTTTTTCTAATATTATACTTTATAATAATTGTTTGACTGCGAACGTTAAATAATTTTTACATCCATTTAATACAAATACTTTCTTCAATAATCTCTTCGCTTTTTTCTACACTTCTTCTCAGATAAGTCATCCCATTAAATTGAAATTTTTCATTTTGAATTTCTCCTCCTTCCGAATCAATAATTCTCCATTTTTGTGAAAAAGAATCTTTTTTATGAATTAAAAGATTAACTCCATTGTAAATAGAATTTGTAGATAATTCTATACCTAATGGTTTTATATAATTAGATAATTTCGCTAAAACGATAGAGTTAGGTTTGAATATTTCCTCTGCTATATCACAAGAAAACTCATTGTCTATTCCAATAATTTTATTGTTTTTAATACAAAAACTAAATTCAATAGTATCATCAGATGCATAATCTCCACAGTAAATAATTAATGATTTACTGTTTTCACGTATCTTACCAATTGTAATAAATTCTACCATTTTAATTTATCTATAAACGAATTCATCATCTTCATCATAATAATAACTTTTATTTATTTTGTTGTCAATTAAGATATGACAATAAAGTTCATTTGACTGACAAATATCTCTAATTACATCTTCATCAATATCTTCAGGACTGGACCATTCCCCTTTGTATATGAACTCAAATTCTTCTTCTTCTTTGTTTATAAGAGTTTCAATATCAACATCAGGATAATATTGTAAAAAAACGTCATCAACATCAACACGTGTGTTCTGAATGTATTCATCTGAGACTGAGTAACCGGTAAACATTATTGTTATCATAATTCTTAATAGTTAATTTATGGTTTTAATTATAGTATATCTATTAAACTCTTAACTGCAACCTGATAAGCTTCTGGGTCACATTCTTTAAAATGTGGGCTTATGCAGGGAATTTCGGTATCGTTATAGTCAAAAGGAAAAGTATGAGAATTATTATTCGATGCTAGCCAGGCAATTACTTTTCCATCTTTAAGTATTAAATGTGAAGAATAATAAATATTATCCGCTTCGCCCTCAGCATCTTCATCTCTAATTAATTCTTCCCCATTCACATAAGCTGAATGTAATAAATTAAAACCGCAAAAATTAGAAGAAGTCATCATAGAATGAAAGTTATCTATTCCTGTTTGTACCTTAAACTTTGTTACTTCTGTGTTATCAAAAATTATTTTATGCTCTTCAGAAAATTCACCTTTTGCTTTAAAATAAAGGTCCATAGTTCTGATACTAATCACCATAAGCCCTTTTTCTTCTATCTCTACTTTTTGAGGAGATTTAAAATCTGGATTAGGCTCCCAGTTTTCATTTTCTGCAGGAACAAATGCCCAGTTATCGGTTGAATATGAATATACATCTCCCCCATTATCGCTAAGATCTTCATAATAAATTAATCCATTTTTGTGGTATACTTCATTAACATCCATAAGGTCTGTTAAATAAGTTGAGCCAATATAAGTCTCATCCCACTTTCCTACCATTTCTTCAAAAAGTTTGTCATTTTGAAGCATCGATTTAAGTTCTGTTATTTTCTCTGCGGTAAGCAATCCTATTGAAACCTCTGCTCCAAGATACTCACTTGGACTTCCTTCCGGCTCACAATTTCTAGCAACTATAATTTTTTCCTTTTCCATTTAAATATATTTATTGATTTCAAACTTGACAATAGCACTTAATCATATATTTCAACATTTTCTCCTTCAGAGGTATATAGATTCATATACGTACCTTTGTGTTTACCGCTTTCAAGTTCACCAGTTAGAGCTTTTGATTTAAATATTAATCCCCCAATTAGGTCAATATCACCATTTGGAGTTCCTATACATAGAGATGAGTATAGAAAATTCTCTTTTTTGGGAATTTCATCACTTTCAACTTCATAATAAAAAGTAGACCCACTGTAATCTTTTTCAAGATATAGTGTGTTTTCGTAATCATCTGAACAGTCGGGGTTTATATCTACGTCTTTGTCCCAATTTTTATCGCATAACTCTTCGATTTCTGAGTAATGTGAAAAATCACTAGCCTCAAGTTCTAACACTATGTTGTTATTCTCATCAAACACTATTAAGGATAGCGGACCATTTCCACTATTATCAAGAGCGCATATTTCAAAATCACCTTCACCGTTAAGATGTAAGTCTGCTAATTCTGTGAGATTATCTATATCCCACCTTGCTTGTTCTGATTGATCAGCATCCAAGCTTTTAGTTTGAATGTGATACTCCCAACCAGTCATTTCAATTGTATATTTCATAATTATCTTTTTATCTGTTAATTTATGGTTATTAGTTTTTCTGTTACTATGTTTACACCTTCTCCCATCCCTTCTTTACATTCTCTAATACCTCAGCAGCAAAAATCTCTTCAATCTGCTTCTTGGAGTCTGACACCTTAATCTCTTTTTTAAGCATTTCTGCCCTGCCAGCGCTAAAGTCTGTGTAATGATATACATAGGCTGGATACTCGCCCGTTGCTTCCTTATTGGTTTTCCAAACCATGAACTTACGTACCATCTTGGTGCCTTTACTTTCTTTTACATACACTTCTCTAGAAACAATCTCACTTTTCTTTACATCGAGTTTTTCAGCAGCATTTGTATCCAAAGAAATAATTTTAGTGATTTGAGATAAACCCGCATCATTTGTATCGGGTTTTTTATCTGTTCTCATCTTAACATATACCGGAGATATTACACTGGCCATTGGTTGTTTGCCAGTGGCTGTGTAGGTGCCGTCTTTATAGCTCAAACACATTTTAGAGATAACCCCTTTTGAGTTTTCTCCAAATACATCCAAACAACTAAACTCTACCACCTGATTGGGTGCTACCATGGTAAAAGCCACGTTAGATCCAGATACCTCAATATAACCAGAATCTACTTTTTTCTTGCCCAGTTCTTGTAGTAGGTTTTTACGCTCCTCTTCGCTGTAGCCATTACCTACTTTGGTTAAAAGTATATACTCATCTTTTGCTACACACAAGCCCACCAAAACTTCTTTTAGCATGCCGGCTCTACTGCCCTGCCCTTCTGCATATCCTAAAATAACAGCATCTAGGGTAATTAGTGGTTTTATTTTATAGGTTGGCCCGTTGTGAGAACGCACCACAATTCCTTCTTGGCCGCCGTCTTCAACAATCTCTTTATAGAGCGTGGCAATGTCTTTTCTGCTTTCTACAAAGCTGTTTCTAACTGCATGTAAAGATTTCCCTGAAGACAACACAGCGTTAAGCTTTTGGTCCAGTGCCTTAATATCCATAGATAATTCTTCCCCATCAAGGCTAAGCAGATCAAATGCTGCAAAGTAAATATTTTCAGATTTATCATCTAAGGCTGCTGTCATATCAAAAGAACGGGTACGCCCGCCTTCTTTGTGCAGATATAATTCTCCTGCCAACACAACTGCTTTACATGTACCTTTAAGTAGCGCTGAAGCTTCTTTTAGTAGTGGTAAATCATCAATAACAGTACCTCCATGGTTTGTAAGTGTTGCTTTTTTACCATCATAGCTTAAGAGATAAAAGTGGCCATCGTGTTTGGTAGACACCCCGTAAGATTCTGCTTCCATGATCTTTGAGGTAATCTCCTGGGCTCCAACAGGCAGATACCTGGATGCCGTTTGGCGTTTGTATTTTTGTGCGGTTTCTTTCATGTCAATAAAACATTTATTCTGTTGGTAATGGTTTTAATTCTTGGTCTGTAAGGTGAAGTATCAGACAGTATTTGTCTCCTTTAATTCTGCCCTCTAGGAAGGCTCTGTAAGGCTTTCCGCCGTCATTCATCACCAAAGGTTCTTTACCAGAAGCTCCGCCGCCCATCATCATCATAGCGTCTTTATCGGCAAGTTGTTTGGCCATGTCAAACAGAAAATCATAAGTAAGGCCATTAATATGCTTTAATTGGTATTTTTTATGAAATACCAGCTTGTTGTAAATCTTAGCTTTAGGCATTAGTTTTCCCGTCCAGTTCACAATGCTTTCACCAGTTATATTACTATCGTTGTACTTGGGTTCACGCTCTTCTTTGAGCTCGGCGGTGGGAGAAAAAATCTTTTCAGTTTTTTTAACACTAAACACCGGCTTCTCATCCTCGTTAATATACACTCTAGATACATCCTCAATGAATTTACCCGTAAGTTCCAAATCAGATTCTGGATCAGTGGCAATAAGGTCTTCGGCTAACCTTCCTGCAAGTTGCTTCTGAAAATCAACACCCTCTTTTGGGGTTTCATTATACTTGGCAAGTAAGGTTTTTGTACTGGTCTGGGAAGTGCCTTTTACCACACGTTTAGTAATTACCTTATCTCCAGATTCCATAACCATAGTAACAGATGGCTTTGGATTTAAAGATCTAAAGGTAATCTCTGCATCTCTTTTTTTATCGTTGGCTAATTTTATATATCTAATCATATTTCTTTAATTAAAACATTGCAAAATCCATGTCGTCTTCTACTGCCTCGGTCTCTTCAGGTACTAATTCCTGCTCGTTATCTTCAAGACCAATAAACTCTAGATCAGACTTCATGCCTGTAATGGCAAACGCATCGGTTCCGTTACTAATTAAAAAGGCGTCATCACCCTCATAATCTGCCCTGTAATTAAATACAAAGTAGTATATCTTGCCGCTATTGAGATCTGCGAGTAAGGCCTCCTTATTCTCCTCAATTTGCAATTGATATACAGATTTTACAGCCATAGCTAAATATTCATCTACAGAGGCTTCTCTTAGCATCACTTTTTGGTCATAAATAGAGGGTACTTTTTCTACCTTATTCCCGTCGCTATCTACACCCACCAATGTGCTTTTTGAAACTGCTTCCCCTTTTGCATTTAAAGAAACTAGTGCAGAAGAACCAGAAGGCATCACATACTGCCCTTCTGCCAAACCTGCTAGCTTACACTTACTGCCGTTTTGATCAAACACCTCTATGGTAGACCAGCCATAAATCTTTTTTCGGTCTACTTTTTTGAGCTCCGCCATTACACTTAGCCCGTTTATTGAAAATTCTGCTTTTCTTGCCATTTGATTAAATAATTATTTTACACTAATTTAATAAAATATTTCTGCCATTTTGGATTTTGTGAGTCTATTACATGTTTTGAAATTATTACCATATTTATTTAATAACCCTATTTTCCCAAATAAGCTGATTTAGATCATAAATATTTTTACCATCTCCAACAGTACTTATAATTTCTTCTTCACTGCAGAAATCAGAAAAGCTGGCCGATGGATTTTTTATCTTTCCATCTTTACAGCTTACTTCCCACAACAGTTTAGAATTTGGGAAACTGGGAATGAAATCTTCTGATCCTCCATATATTTTTTTGTATTCTTCATCGTGATAATCTGCATCGTTTTTAATGAAATTCTCAAAATTATCTGAACACTTAATGGTAATTAATCCGGTAAAGTTTTGAGTAGTATTATCCATGGCAATACTTACCCTTGTTGGACATTCTTGATTATCATGCCACCTTATGTAATGATTGTCTGGAAAATGCCCCATTTTAAAATGCGTATCAAACCTTCTGCCAAGAACCACTCTTTTTTCCATATCTAGAGAAATACTATAATTGTATTTTTTAGCTTTTTCTTTGTATTCCAAAATGATGTACAAAAACCTTCCACATTGTAAATTGTAGTCTTTAAACATGTTTTTAGAAAACTGAATTTTAGGAGTTAAGTCATCTAAATGTTTTAAAAATTTTAATTTAACAATATTACTTTCTTCTCCATAGTTATCAAATTTTTCTAAAAAACGATCCGCATAATGCCGTGCATCCGAAGTCGTATTTTGGAATTCTTTTCCATCAAAAGTATATTTACATTTATCAATAGTTAGTTCTAGGCATTTGATAGCATTTTTTGAATCTTCTATTTTATGGTAATATTCAGCTATTGGAATAAATTGAAAAATATCTTCATTAACCTTGTCAATGCAACTTGTCAGTAATTTATGTATTTCATTTTTGTCTGAAATATTTTCAATAAATGCCAAAAAATCATCCATTGTACATTCTTCTGGGTTTTCATAAGCTTCCGAATGCATGGTTTTAATAGCCACACAAAACTGCTGCCCTTTGGTTACTAAAACATCAATAACACTAGCGTCAGTTGAGTTTTCTTTCAAAAGCTTAATAAGTGAAACCACTGCCGCTAAATCAATACAATTTTCAACAGCAATTTTTACTACATTTTTTGTGTATTCGTTATCATTTAAATAATTTTTATCTGAAACTGATACGATTAACGCCTCTAAATCATACATGTCATCACCAGCTTTTTCCAAAGCTTTATCATATATTTTTTTTGCATAATTATTTTTAAAATCTGCTGTTGAGCATGACAACTCTGCAAGTTCTCGATAGCCATTAAAATCGTTAACTTTCTTTTCAGCTTTTTTTAGCAAATCTTCAGCAGCTTCAATTTCATTAATTGATATAAGTTTTGATATCCATTTACGCATATCTATTCCATAATCTTCTTTTTTGAACTGCTCCAAACATATTTTTTTGAGCCAAATAGTAGCGCCCACTTCTAATAGTTTTTCGGAAAAACTTAGAAAATCCCAATGGCTACTACAAGCTGATTCTTCTTTTTTGAATTTGGTGATTTGGCTTTTTGTTAAACCTTGATAAATATCTTTTTCTTCCATTATTTAATAGTTTAATTTAAAATAATTCATCTAATATTTCATCAATACGATTGGTATGGTTTATTTTATCTTTATTTAGTAAAGCAGAAAGTAACAATTCTCTGTCATTTTTTAAATTATCTGAGCCGTAATAAAGTGCATCGGGAGAATGTTTCATGCCTTCCATTATTATTTCTTTATCTGATAGTATAAGTTCATCAGATATATTATGTGGAAGTAGGGCTAACCAAGTATTTTTAACTGCCTCTAGTGCTATTTCTTTATCTGCTTTGAATTCTTCAGGAGCATGATTTATAATACTCGATGTAGCTTGTATTTTATCCTTACAATTTTTAAGTTGGTACAATATAATTTCTTTATCAAAAACAATTCCTGCTTGTCTGCAAAGACTTACATCCAAAATAAGTCCTTTTTTTACACCACGTAAAGCAAATTCTCTATCTCCTGTTATTTGTCTTTTTGGTTTTTTTACATCTGCCCAAGATTGACCAATTTTATTTTTCCAGGTTTGTCCTATACAATCTTCCGCTTCTATTCTTGCCAGATATGCAGCATTTGGTCTATAATTGAAAATTTTATCAAAAAACTCTTCATCCAAGGTGAAAATATTTATTATACTAGGGGTACCACCATTAGACGTTGCAGCAAGAATAATTTCTTTATCATAAAAAGTTTCATCTTCCCATTCAAAATGGGCATATGCTTTACCATTATTTTTTACCGCTAGCATAACCACATCTTTATCTACTTTTAGCTCATCAGACACACATCCTAATACCATACCATTAACCTTCACCATCTCCAGTACAAAATCTTTATCTGCTTTTAATTTTTCAGGGATATTATCAGAAATGTAAGAGTCTAAATCATCGTCAACTGCATCCACATCTTTTTGCCCTATTGCATGTAGTATAAATTCTTTATCGCTTCGAAGTCTTTCTGAGACATCTTTAAAAGCTTCTGTTGAATTTATTAAAGCGGCCATAGCCACTTCTTTATCATCTCTAAGTCTTTCTGATGCATATTGAAAAGCAGCACCATTATGACCAACAGCAGTGATGACTACATCTTTATCATTTCGTAATTCTTCTGAAGCATATTGAAAAGTAAAATAATATTGATCAACAGCAGTGATAGCAGCGATGACTACATCTTTATCATTTCGTAATTGTTCAGAAGCATATTGTAAAGGAGAACCACCATGGTGTTTAACAGCAGTTATTACTAGGTTTTTATCATTTTTTTCATTTTCAGCTAAAAAACTTAGTACTTTACTACTACTTTTAACGGCTTCAGTAATAATATTTTTATTTGTTTTAAATTTATCAGCTCCAAATTCTAAGGCAGCATCTCCAAAATGTTTTGCTGCAGCCAATACAATCTGTTCGTCTTGCTTAAGTTCTTCACTAAAAAACTCTAGACAATAAGCATCTAAACTGACAATTTCTAATAGAAAGTCTCTATCTGTTTTTAAAGCATCAGAAACATGTTCATATGGTAAACTGTAACCAGACTTTAAAGCAGCCATAATTACCTCTTTATCCGCTTTTAATTCCTCAGAAGCATGTTCCAAATAGGTTCCATTGTATGCAAGTAAAGCAAGCATAAATTCTTTGTCGTTTGCAAATTGATTTTCCATATTATTAAATATTTATTAGTAAAGATTTTAAATGCTCATAAATCATGACCATGGCTAAAGTGTCTAATTCACAATAGCGTTTTAATGCCTCTGCTATGTCTTCTCGTTCCTTTTCAGTCATATCGGTATACTGTATCTTTCCATAGGCTGTAAGGGCAGCACCTCCATCATCAATATTATCAATGTTAGACAATCTAGCTTCAATCTCGTCTTGACTTATATTTTTATGGACTGGAGGTAACGATTTGTAGGGATCAATGATTTCGTTGTCTAGCTTTTTTAACCAAACATGATCATCTTGAAGATTTTTACTGCTCACACCAATAGTTCCAATAGGCTTACTGTATTTATCTTGAACAAACTGGCTAGACTTTAAAACGGCAGGTAGCACTTTTTTAATGGAATTCGAACCAAAAGTATGTGGATTGTAGTAGTAATTAACAACTACCTTACAAAGGTCTACCATATCTCGTGTACCCTTATTAAATTTTCTTGGTGGTACTGCCCATTGGTCTGGATTGTCTTTTGTAGGATGACTAATAGATTCTATAAATGAAACAAGCGATTCTTTGTTTGGAGCACTACTGGCTTTAAGTTGCGCTCTAATAGCATTGAGTATTGTGTTTTCATGCGTCGCAAATTTAAAAATAGTTCCTTCATCTTCTGATAAGGCTTGTTGCAAATGTTCAACAAATTCAAAATTCGGAAACTCGCCTGCGGTAGCATTAATATATTCGTTTGCATGCTCTATACGACCATCTTCATGATAAATGTGATGTGAAAACTGAAAGGCTATTTGTTCATAAGGTTTACGACCCGTATGAAACGGGAGTGGTACTGTAGAGGTTTCAAAATCTATAAAATGAAGTGGATATACCCAAGTATCCATTTCTTGTTTTAAACCTTCTATATCAACAAACTCAGTAAAATCATCATTACGTTCTTTTTCGATTTGCAACCATTGGCGCTCTGTACGGCTAAGTTTTCCGGCCGCTTCTTTGTATTTAATATCTTCTGGGGTTAGCTGTGATTTAAACAATAATTTTTGCTCCATTAACTTTGGGTCTTTTAAATCCCAAACATTAAAAATGTTGGATTTTTTAAAATCCTGATCGGTCCAGTGGTATTGTGTTTTAAAACAATGCTCAAAACCAGATTGTTTTATCTTACCTTGCTCACTATCGTCTTTTTTGAATTCACATTTTTTACAAGCCGAAAATTGAGCAGGCCAATTTGGGTAATAATTTTGCATGCGAATCTCTGACAATAATTTAACCGCTTCTTGAAAGTTTAAATTATCATAATATTTGTGTTCTCCGTTATGGATTTTTGAAACCACTTCAGATAAGTTTTCTTGGTGTAATATATTTTCACCTAGTTGACTCACCTGCTTAAATGTTTTTCTCACTCCTGTTCTGCTATTAGGATCTTTTTCAACTCTAAAAAACTGATTTAATCCATCTACAGTTGCAGCTTTTGTTTTATCAACCAGACATAAGTAAGGTGTAATTGTATACGAAGGCAAACAACGTTGCGTTACATAGGTTTGAAAAGCCAAATCAAAAAGATAGGGCTTCCAGCTGCTCACTAATTTTTTTGACTTTCCTACAAAATTGTGAGCTTCGCTTGGGTCAAGAGATTTTGCTTTAACTTCTATGAGCTGTATATGAGTCCCTTTTTTAACAAGAACATCTGTTCTTATAAATAAATCATTGATATAAAAAGCGGCTTCATAGATTACCACATTTTCTTGCTTTAGGAGCTCAGATGTTTGGTCTGCCAAATCTTGGTAATCGTAGTTTTCTCTATCTTCTGGATCTTCTATTAAGACACCACCAGGATATTGTAACCGCGCATATTCCTCTACTTGAAAACCACCGCTGGCTAGGGCTTGCAAAAAAGGATCATTATTTTTTACATTATGAAATACCTGTTTATTATTTGAAAAATAAAGTTTATTAGGGCATTCTAGACCTTGTTTAAATCGTGATTTTGATAGTGCTTTCATAGTACATGTTTTATAACCGAACTCCAATCTGGGAAATTTTCTGAGCCAAAATGAATCCACTCGCCTTCAAAATCTTTGGCTCCATTATTGGGTCTATCATCTATTAGTATATCTCCTTTAACTAAATCTTTACGGTGGGTTAATATCAATTTTCTGTTTATTGTATCTCCAAATAGTTTTATGTTTATTTGTTTATTAGTCTATTTACGTTTGCTATTAGATTTGCTCTATATACTCTCGAAGTTGCACCGCCAGAAAGTTGATTCCCAACTATATATTTCATACCTTTCCTTTCACAAACACCATTATCATCCATAAACTCATTATAGTACTGAAAATCATCTTTGTCTATTATATCACGCCTATTGTTGATGGAGCCTACCAGATTAACTCTTTTTTCAAAAAAATCTCTCATAATTAAAATTTTAAATAAGGTAGCATTGAAAATGAAAATATAATCAGGTTTAATCAGTTTTGCAATCTCATCAAAATGAATGCACAGCTTTTCATAATTACTCTTAATTTTAATCTCTTTCTTAATATCTCCGGAAGCTGTATTTCTTTTCTGGCAAAAGTCATAATGGAAGACATCCTCTTCAAAATTTTTGCCAACAGATTTAAAAAAATATTCTAATGTTTTAAAATATTCTATTTGATCTTCATCATCGTATTTTAGTTTGTTTTGAAACTCGATTAATTTATTTTTAATCTGTCTGTTGCTATTAAATTTGTTAAATCTTTCTTCCCCTTTACCATCAACTTTAACATCAAAATCTTTTATTTCAAAAATTTTATTAATTTCGGTTTTAGCTTCATCTGTTAAAGACGGATTGATACCCATTGTAATATAATTTTTATCCTCCAATACAATATTTTCATTATAATACATTAAGGGGTACCAACTTTTGCTTTTTGTATTTAAATCCTCATAATCCTTTTCTAAAATAGAATTGAAATTGGAAATAGGGCTGGGTTTGGTTTTTATAGTCATTTTGTAAAAAAGATTTTATTGGTTTGGTAGTTATATGATTTTATAGAACTCTATTTATAATTCTTGCATTACTTCTTTAAATAAATTTTTATCTACGCTGAATCTTGCATCTGACAAATAATCATCAACATAGTCTTCACAATCGTCTTTATCATCTTCATTTATATCCAACATTGCACAACACTTATTCAACATGTCTTCATCATCTTCATTAAAATTTACAATTGGATTAAGATCAATTTCTCCTATTCTTGTCACAACTAGAATAGGATCATTCTCCCACCAATCAAAATCGTCTTGCTTCATATCCTCCATAGTGTATCCATATTCATCGATGGTTCTATTAGGCTCTGCAGGGTGTGAGTTTGTTAGAAACTCATGATATATTTCTCTTATAAACTCTTTAAATAAGTGATAATGGGTTAGTTTGTAAAAATCATCAGAGTAAAAATTATCTAGCAAAGCATCATACATGTTTTTAATTTCTGAGTTCTCTCTATTAACATTAAATTTTTTTATAGTACATATAAGCTCTTGATTGCCTTTTCTAAGCTCAATATCAACGCTTAAATCTTGATTTGATGGTTTAGTCATTTTTGATTTTTCTGTATATACTTTTTTAATTGATCTTTCTTTAAAGATTGTTTTTCTTTCTGTAATCAGCTAATATTCCAACCATTTGATTTATATCAGTTACTGAGTCCCAAAGGGATCCTTGAAGCTCATCTAAATCAATTAGTAACTTAACTACGTTTTGAGATTTACCTGACATATCAGATTGTTGCATGGCTTGGGTTGTTAGATTGGGGTTGATTTTATCAACTAGCGGTATACATTTTTGATGTACTATTCTTAGTGCATTTTCCTTGTCGGCTAAATGATTAGATCCTTCATAAACATCTATATAATGTCCATTTGCGCCAGAACTTATGGGTTGCCTTTCAATTAAGTTCCTAGCGATTTGAATAAAATCCATAAAATTATTAGCCTTTTCTTCAGCTTTTTTATACAATTCAACTGCACGATTTTTATCAATAGAAAGTAAAATATTTGCTAAAATAAGATAATCACCAGATGAGTATGAAGAACGAAAAATGTCTTTAGAAACATCATAATCATCTTCTTTAATCATAGGTTCTGCCTTTTTAATTAGTGCTAATAAGCGATCGTTTTCATTAAGTTTAAGCAGTTTCTCCATTGGATATATTAAGTCATAAAATTCCTTAGCTATACCCTCTATTTTTTGAAGAATCTCAAGGCCCCATTCTTTGTCACCTGCTGCAAATACTTCTTCTGCAAACCATTCTATATATGTGTGGTCTATAAATCCATCTTCATCTGCTTTAAATACTTCTGCTTCCTTTTCTTTAAAAGCTTTAATCTGCTCTGGTTTTAGTTTGTTTGTTGACATAATTTTGTGTGTTTTTATTAAAGTTATTTAGGAAGTATACTTTTATCCCCTTCTTCAAAAACTAGATTTCCGGTTAAATAGTCTACACCATCATGTTTGATTTCCTTTTCAGAGGGTGCGTTTTTACCTAAATTTTCAAATATTCTATCTATCCAACCATCCTGTTTTTTCCAAAATGGATGAGTATCATAGGTTGGAAAACCTTTTGCATATTCATGATAGTTTTCTGCCTTTTTAAATTTTGGTAAATTATTTTTTTCAAATTCTATATTCTCTTCATTTTTCCTTGATCTTGATGGATTTAGATTTAGAGTAATTACAGAGTGATTTTCATAATTTCCTAAATATGGTTGTGGAAATACATCGTATTCTAATTTTTTTTCTCCTGTACCCTGTCGATTCTTCCAAATAACATCCTCTTCGAAGGTTGCCTCTGGGCTTTTTTTCCATTCTTCGAAGAATTCATCCCAATGATCTAAATACTCTTGAATGCTTTTAAATTCTATGTTTTCATTATATGGTTTCACACTTTAAATATTTGATTTTGGAGAAATAAATTATTTTTTTTATTTAAAGATTATTTTTTTTTCTATAATCAGCTAATATTTGAATAGAGTGATTAAAGTTAGTTCCTTCATTATCTTCTTGAATCTCACCTAAATCTATTAGTGTTCTAACGACTTGAGCACTTTGACTTAACCTATTATGGTGATCTTTTTCATCTATAAGCGGTATACATCTTAGTTGTACGATCTTAAGTGCATTTTCCTTGTCGTCTGAATCATTAGCTAAAGAACCACTGAGTTCATTAAATTCATTAAAATCTACAGCATGGTCTTCAGACTTTTTATATAACTCTCGTGCATAATCTTTATCAATAGAAACTACAAAATTTCCAGCCAAAAGATAGCAGCCAGAAAGACCATAATCTTCAGTTTCAATCATGGGCTCTGCCTTTTTAACTAGTGCTAATAAGCGATCATTTTCGTTAAGTTTTTTCAGTCTCTCCATTATACCCTCTAAGTCATAGAAATTCTCTGCCAAAACTTCTATTTTTTTTAGAATCGCAAGGCCCCATTCTTTGTCACCTGTTGCAAATACTTCATCTGCAAACCATTCTATATTTCTTATTTCAATAAATCCATCTTCATCGGCTTTGAATACTCCTACTTCCTTTTCTTTGAAAGCTTTTATCTGTTCTGGTTTTAGTTTGTTCGTTGACATAATAATAATTTTCTTATTTATAAATAATCATTTATTTTTTCTTTTTCTCAAGAAGTTGCTTTTCCCAAACAGAGTCCCCTAAATAAGCTTCATCGGCAACAGATTCAGCAAGCCATTTTATATCACTAGATCTTTTCGCTAATTTTTCTGCCTTTTCAAATGCTTTTCTAGCGAGGATTTTATCCCCAAGAGAAAAACCATAAGATTGACCAAGCCCTAAAAAATCTTTAAAACTCTCTGCTAAATTTTCTGCTTTTTGATATACTTTTTTTGCATAATTTTTGTCTCCCAAAAAATCTTCATCAGCAATAGAATCAGCGAGGCTATTAAAGTCCCTAAAACTCCCTTCTTGAGTTCGAGTTCCATCGATTAAAGTTTGATCAGCTGAATTTTCTGCTTTTTTAAAAATTTCTAAACCAAGCGTTTTATTATTCAATCTTTTTTTGGAGGAAGCTGCGATTCCAAGCCATTCGTAGCATTTAAATTCAGAAACATTTTTCGAAAAATCATTTTTTAAAGCTATTTCTAAAACTTCCCCGGCCATAGGGAGTTGTTTAAGTTCACATAAATTGTGTATGATTACCGCATACTCTCTTCCTTGACGATGGCTGACAGATTTGTTAATACATTGCAATTTATCAATGCATAGTTTTATTGCCCAATTTTTTGCATCTGCCTGAATTAACTCCTCAATTAATTCATCAAAATCTTCGAGCCTATTATATTCATCAACCCTTCTATCATCACCAGAAGATGAAATTGCATCAAATGCGTCTAAACAATCTTTTTCTTTTTTTTCAAAAGAATCGATTTGTTCTTTTGTTAGCCCCTCATGTATATTAATATCATCTAAAGTTTCGATTGTGTATTTGATATTATCCATTGTTTAAATTGTTTTTAATATGCGTTGTTTTTATACTTATAATTTTGCTAAATATTCTTGAACCTTTTCTATGGTATCCATGTTTTTAACCTTTGGTTTTGGCTTAATGTTATCGCATTTCACAACCATTATTTTTTCTAGTTTACTGCAGTTTTTAAGCGCATGTATACTTTCTAGGCTTGTACAACCAGTAAGGTCAATTTCTCTTAAATCTAACATTTTTTCTAAACCTTCTAGAGAAGTGAGCTTTACACAATTTCTTAAATCTAAAGCCATGATGTTGGTCACATTCTTGAGTCCCTTAATTTGCTCTAAATTTGGGCAATCATTTAGATAAAATGTATTATCATTTATAAAATCTTGAGAGGAACCATCTTCATAAAATTCTGGTATCACATAGCCATTAGTATCAAAACCATCTGGCAATCCCTTTCCTGTTTTCTTTTTGTCTTCATCAGATCTATTAGATGAAACACTAAATGCTCCCTCATGAATATCTAAGGCCTCATTATAACCCAATGAATGATTAAAGCTGGAAATAATCTGGGTATTTTCTAAAAAATCTAAGTTTTTAATTCCAGACCAACTAAGACCAATATCAACAAATTTTATATTCTCTAAGGATTCTACGGTATTTAAATTTTTATTACTACTTAAACTGATTGTTTTGAGATTGGTGCATTGACCAATGCCCTTCAAATCTATAAGATTAGGATCTGTAATACTCAAATCATTTAAATTTTTATTCTCTCCAAGGAGAGGGAAAACCGTAAGATTTTTTGGATTAGAAATTCTTAGACTCTTTAAGTTTGTTAAGGCTGATAAATCCTTTAAATTAGTAAAATCACAACCTGTTATATCTAAACTTTCAGTAAAACCGAAACTCTCTACAAATGCAATATTTAAGCTTTTATCAGAATCTGTACCGGAGCCTTCTGAAGACAACATCACGTTTTTAACTTTTACAGCTTTATTTAAGATACTGGTATCTGTTAGTTGATTGCATTCACAAATGTCTAAATCTAGGACTTCTGGAGCATCTAACCCTGTCAAACTTTCCAAATTACTACAATGTCTTAAACTGATATTTTGAATGCCTTTTATATTTCTTAGAAAACTTAAATCTTTGTTGGTAGCTTTTTCTATATGAAGTGATTTTAAATTTTCTAAGACAGGTAAATCTTCAGATATTAAAAGTTCATAATTTCCAACTTTCCACCAATGAGCAACCCTATTTCCTTCTATACTAAAGTCATTAAGCTTTTTAAGTTTTTTTAGTTCTGAAGAATTGACTAAGGTTTTAGGGTTGTAAATTTTTAATTTTTCAAGGTTTTTAAAGTTATTAATGTACTTACAATCCATAACACAGGCCTGAACATTACGGTCTGCAGGAATACCTCCAAAACTCAGCACCATTAATTCTTTACATTCATTTCTTACTGTAAAAGCCTTACTCCCCTTAGGAGCTATGTTTACCAAAGCCAGTAACAGCGTATCTGTAAAATACTTTTTCTTATTTTTTTGAGAGAAATTGAAATATTTTTTATCTGAAGCAACATGTGGCTTGGTATAGGTTTTGTAATTACCTTCTATTGTAACCTCACCCAATAAATAATCAAAGAAGTCTGGAGTATTAATGCTTTCTGCAATGACAATTGCAGAATCAATACCATGTTTTAAAGCTTTCTGAATTTCTAGAGCTTTTTCAGAGTATTTAAAGTCTACTATGTTTTCACCTTCATAAATTCTTTCTGTTTTAAAAGCCTCTTCCCAAACAGATGAATATTCTGAAATTCCAGCACAAATTTCACTGTCCCCATTTTCCTGAAGCAAGGCTTCGATGTCTTTTTTTGCTTGTATGTATATTTTTTTTGCCATGACTATTTAGATAATTTTATAAGTGTTGCTTCTGCCTTTTCTATTAATTCTTTGGTAGGTTTGGTTAGAAAAGATTCAAGTTTGGGTTCTTTAATTTCCTTAAGTCCTTTTTCTATCATTTCTATGATTTTTTTAGTGTTTATACTTTTTGTCTCTAACCCTATACGAAGTACTTCATTTTCACACAAACCAACATTTATAGTAGCTCTAGCACGTTTTAAGTTTTGATCGTTGGTGTCTTCACTCCATGAAGTAATAGCAAGATTAAAATGCTTTATTGCCGCTACAAAATAGCTGCTGGCTATTTTTTTATCCTTAATTTTCTCTGCAGACCATTTATAACTTATTGCAATTAAATTATAAGCGAATCCTAGTTTAACATCAGGTACATTTTCTGTGTTTTTTACTTCTTCAAAATGCTTGAGAGCCAACTCAATTGCAGCATTATACTCTTCAAGTTCAATATAGGCCTTAAAGACTCTGTTGTAGGTTGCTGCAATAGAATAATCAGGAATTCCTTGCGTGTTATTTAATACCTCTAGGGCTTTTAATGCATAGTCAAGCCCATTTTTGTAATCTTTTAAATACTTACTGTAAAAAAATGACGTACTCATATATGCAGCTTGTAAGCTCCAGGGCTTGGGTTTATTTACATATAAATCTTCATAGTTTTTTATTCGTAACAACCTATACTCGAGTGAACTTTCGTACTCTTTTACTAAAAGATGGTAATTAGCAATATGAAAACAAGCATCACCATATTGTTTGGTCTTTTCACCAATCGTATTTGATATTAATTCTTTATGCTCGTAGCACGTTGATTTAAACGCATCAAGTTGATCTGTTGATTTGTGAAATTTTTTCTTGGCATTATAAAATTCCTCTATTAATTTTGTCCAAACATTGGCATCAAATCTCTTGTAAATAAATTCTTCACAAAGCTTTAAATCTATTTCTGCCTGCTCTGGATTGTTTTTGCAATAAATTTCCCCTGACCATGTAGCAAAAAAGTATAAAACTGAGGAAACCCAGTGGTTATTTATACTGTTGGTTTTTAAATGGGCTATGTTTTCTGTAAAAATTACAACGGCTTTTTCTTTATCCTTGATATATTTTGTAACGATAAGTATTCTGAGTTTAAGACATTTTTTAATTAATCTTAAATTTTTAGTAGCTATTGCTTCTTTTAATAATGTCTCTGATGATTGGTCAACTTCATCTACATCATAATTTTGAGATAACGTGGTTGAAATTATCCAATGCTCTATATAGTAGCTAAAAGCTTTAAAATTCGAGTGATCTTTTAGGTTTTCACTTAATTTATTCAAAAAGCTTTTTGCTTCTTCAAAACTAAATTGAGCACAATTAAGATATAAAAAACCTAAAGAAAGAAGAACTTCCCCCTTGTATAGGGTATTAATTTTCTCACCTATGAAGAATAATTCATTAGTTTTAACAAAAGAATCCTCGTTATTTTCATACTGAGAACCAAATCTCGTTTGTTTGAACATTAACCCATAAATCTTTAACTCTAATTCAACAGAGTCACTTGAATACTCTTTTCTAAGAAGTTCATTACCCTGTTTAATCACCTCATTAAAAGGTGTATTTGGATTTGCAATTGTATTAATTATGGCTATAAGATCAGATAATTCTATTAGATTTCTATTTCTTAAAAAACTTTCAAATGCGTTAATTTTTTCGTGTTCCTCATTAAGAATCATCCTAACAATAATTTCAAATATAAGACGCTTTGTAGCTTCATTATATGATGAACTTGACGACATTAAGGTGAGACGTCTTACTACAGATAAAATTTCCTCTAATGAGTACTCAGAAGGAACATTAATAATGTCTTTTTTAAGATCTATATATCTCTTATTATACTCTATAATAATTTGCTTAACACCACTGTTTTGTGAACTAGGAAAATAACTTTTTATAGCAGACACAATGCGTTTATCACTAAATTCATAAATATTATCTTCTTCAGATAAATCAACAATTAACCCCTTAGCTTCAGCCTCTTCTAAGAAACCAAGTATTTCAAGTAATTCAAAGCCCCAAACTTGAGATAAAATATCAGCATTAAATTTACTGCCAATAATAGCTGCACTCTCCAACATTCTAGCCCACTTCACATCAAACCCCTCTAAAATAGCGTGATAATACGAATCTATTTCTTTTGTATTTGGTAGTTCAATAGATTCTATAGAGTCTGTGAGAACATAGCCGTCTGGTGTATACTTTAGTACTTTGTTTTGTATCCATTGTTCAACAATTTTCAAAATATAAAGCGGAGTAATTTTTAAGTTTGAATTTTTATCCAGTAATGAACTATTTAACTTGTAGTTAATATCGGCAAGAGAATCATCTTGTATTTTGAATTGTAAGTTTTGATTACTTACATGATTGATAAAATCTTTTACCTTAAAGCTATCCTCTATCAGGAGATCTGTAATTATCGCTTTAGTATCAAGATTTTTATTTAAGGCCATTAAATCATCTTTAAGCCCTTGAAGATTTACTCCCCTTAAATTGTTTACTTCATCATTTCTTATTGTAAGAATAATACACATATTCTTTCGGATAAAATCATTTCTGTTAACAGTTTTGATAAAATGCTTCAAAAAAGCATAACTTTCAGGATCTATCCAATGAAGATCTTCCATTACAAAAACTGTCTTATTTTTACTTGATTCTAGTTTTTCAGCTATTTCAACGCATATTTCTGTCATTGTGAGACTTTCGTCTCTTTTAAAATCATTAATCATATCGGAAGGTCCACCCGCTATGTCTGTTATTGCTTTTACTGCATCTCCACTAATAGATTCCATTTGAAGAGATCTATCTACAAACTCCTCAACCTTAAGAAGATTTTTAAAGGCTTCAAGGAAGGGTTCAAAGGATACCGAATTTTCATCTTGAATCTCGTCGCAATCTCCATAATACCATTTCCAATCGTTTTCTGTAAATGTTTTCTTTGCTTCATTAAGGCTCCTAGTTTTACCCATACCCATTGGAGCAGCAATTAACATTACATTTAAATTATCATCGGATAAATCTCTTTGTATTGGGTCATATAAATCTGTAATTGGATCAACAACATCTTTAATAAAAACAAGTTTATCTAACAAGGTATTGTCATGAGATAATTGTAATTTTTTACTGTTAAGAATATCAATATATTTTCCAATTAACCAGTGAATGATTGAAATGGGGGCAATAAAAATTAAAATACCTGCAAAAGTTTCAAGAGAAATGTCTTTAAGTGCATAAGTATTAAATATAATTAAGGCTACTATTCCTGAAATAATACCAAACAAGGCTTGGGTTTTTAAATTTGTATGTTTGGTTTTACTCGTAAATTGAAAGTATGATCTTGCAATTAAGTCGCCTAGAACAAAAGTTAGGATTACCAGAATAAAATGTGCTGCTCTTGGATAGTATTCAAATTGAATGATATAAAATATAAAAAGAGGAATATAAGTAGCATACAGTGATGCATTGGCAAAAGTTCGATAGCCTCTAAGGTTGTGAAATCCATCTATTTGTAATCTGTTAACTATAAATAGATTTATAAACGTTGGAATTATACTCATTGCCAGAGTAAGAGCAACTATCCACAACATGGCTGATGATTCTAAATAATGATCTGTGGCATCTGGAGCTAAATATGAAACTGAAAATATCATTAATGTAGATAATAATATGGGTGATATAAAGCAGATGGTTACGAACTTAATTTTTCTTGAGAGTTGATAGAGTAACTCTTTGATGGAAAACAACTTCCGGGTTCTTATGTATTTAGTTATTTTTTCATCAATTATAGCTATAAGCGTAATAAATACTATAGATTCTAATATGAGTAGAATAATATTAAAACCTATAAAACCTTTTTTATCATGGCAATAGCCTTTTGTAATAACAGTTCCTGTGAAGCCTTCTTTTGTTGAGTATGTATTAAATTTACTTTGAACCAGCCAGATTTTTTCATCGATAACATCAATATTACTTACATCAAATATTCCAAGATTGTCTAATTTCAGTTCAGTTGAAATTAAATCTAAAGCAGCTCTATCTAGTTTACCATTGGTCAGATTTGCTGCTTGCTCAACCCCAAGTAAACGCTCTAAATCTTCTTTTGTGAGCACATGATGATCTGTTCCAGCCATTATTGTTTGCTTGACAATTTCGAACATTTCGTCATCACAATCTCCCCGTGTTATTATTGACGTAATATTTACATTTGCCAATGGTGTATTTCCAATTTTCTTGAATTTAGTGGCAAATAAGTCATTTAAAGCATCGTCATAAGCATATTCTATAGCATCATCTGCAAACCCCATGTAAGAAGGAAGTCCACTGAAATATGGAAACAATTGAACTTTATAGTTCATATTGAATTCACAAGTAGCTATTGTTAAATCTATTTTTTCCTTAAATGCAATAGCCCAGTTATCATCAACACCTGTTGTTAGGATTGAATCACAATAGGTTTTTGCAAGATTTAAAAAATATGGATTGCTATTTGTTTTTCTTCCAATGTAATCTAGGGTAAGTACATGTTTTTTATATTTCTCAAAATTAGTAGATAGCGAATCATTTTGCGAACTTGCTTGACCTTTGAAAGTATTTGGGAAAACTAAAAAAAGTAGTGTAATTAAATGAATATAATATGTGGATGATGCTTTCTTCATAATCTAAATATGCTAACGCTATTATAATTTTATGTTTAATTATTTTTATTAACTAATAGTTCTGTATAAAACCTTTCCTTCTGTAAATTTATTATCACATTCAAGAAAATATTCTTTGGCCAAACTCATACCAGCCATTGAGAAACCTGAGGACTCAAAAACATGTAATTTACTAGTATCAATTTGTAAAAAGTATACAGATCTACTAAAACTTGAATCCAATAGAGTTATTCTCTTATCTAAATTTAGTATGGGTATTCTTCTTGGCTTTTCTGGTAAACGTTTATTAGGTCTAAACTTCCAATTGAATAATCCTAAGTGTGTTAAATCTTTTATCTGATTTAATTTATACTCAATTAACCACTGTTTCATTAACGGACTGATAAAGTCTGGTAAATCAAAACCTAAATTTAACATACAGAATATTTAAAAATATTGAACTCAAAATTAATGGGGTAATATATTTTTTAAATAAAATAATAATAGAATTAAATGTTTACTAAAATGAAAAAATGATGTAAAAATTTAATCAATCAAGGGCTATCATCTTTCTATAATTTAACTCTATATTTTATCTAAGTATTTAATTATTGATTTATAAAAAAATAATATCATACTTAAACGGTTATGTTCTATTGTAAAAATATATCTATTTAAAGTAACTAAAATAAGTAATAAATATTTTATATTTAGCTCATATTTGGCTCATATAAAATTATATATTTTGATTGAAATCCTAAAAAAAGAAATAACTAAGAAAATAAAAAGGGAAATAAAAAATAGAGGCGACTGTGTATTTTTATCGAATGCAATTTTCGAAATTTTGGAAATAGAAATAAGTTATAATACCATCAGACGTTTTTACAATCTTTTGCCATCAACAAAACCAAGTATAAAAACATTTAACACTCTGGCCCAATTTATAGGTTATAAAAATTACATCGATTTTACACAAAATTACAAGTACAAAAAAAGAAATAATATTACTGAAATTATTTATAAGACAGTTTCAGAAAACAAGTCAAAAGAAATTATTAACCTAGTAAATAAAACAAAAAATAGTTCTGAAGATTTTATAAGCATAGTTATAATTTTAATACGTGAATTATGGCATTTTGAAAATTTTAAATTGATCGATCAAATATTTAATTTAAAGGCCCTCAATTTTGATTCATTTTCTTATGATGAAGTACTTAAACTAGGAAATTCTATTGGATTATTAATTCGAAAAAAATCAAAAATAGAACCGATTCTTTTAAATAATACCAATTTTTTGGAATGTGTATTTCTGATTTTTGTAGACTATTCAAGCTTAAACAAGTATTACGGAAGCTCATTAATAATTATAAATAAAAATAACACAAGAAATAATATTACTCTTTTTACCAGAGCTGTACTTGGTTTTAGAAATTTTCTTAATAATGAAGACATCAGTATTATACCTAATAAGTTAACCGAAAAAAAACAATTACATCCTATTCTTAAAGGCCGATTATTAAGCTTAAAGTTGCTAAGTGCTGACCCAAAAAAAAGATTAGGAATATTAAATACCTATCATAAATCTCTTTTGATAAAAGGTAATATAACAAGCCATTATTATGAATTATTTACAACTTCGATTCTTCTAAAAAACATTGAGATCATGTCATTTATAATAAGTCGAATTACTTTAAAAGTTGAATTTTATTATCAAAAAACTCATTTGAATTCGTTCTTCTTAATGTGCCTATTTTATTATAAATTAACAGGAGATCTAGAAAATGAAACTAAATTTGTAAAATCTTTTAAACTAAGTGAATGCAGGGATAGTTATAAAGAATTTATAAGTCTAATACACCTTATTTATCTGTATAATAGTACAACAACAAGTTCTAATAAAAAGAAAATTAAAATTAAATATCAAAGCTTGAGTAAAAAACTTAATTATTCCTATTTCTCAGAAGATTTTTTACTTAAGTATTTTGATTAAATCCTAGCCAAAATAGTGTGACTTCTTGGCAATAGCATTTAATCATATATTTCAACATTTTCTCCTTCAGAGGTATATAGATTCATATACGTTCCTTTGTGTTTACCACTTTCAAGTTCACCAGTTAAAGCTTTTGATTTAAATATTAATTCACCAATTAGGTCAATATCACCATTTGGAGTTCCTATACAAAGAGATGAGTAAAGAAAATCCTCTTTTTTTGGAATTTCATCACTTTCAACTTCATAATAAAAAGTAGACCCACTATAATCTTTTTCAAGATATAGTGTGTTTTCGTAATCATCTGAATACTCAGGATTTATTTCTATGTCTTTGTCCCAGTTTTTATCATATAACTCTTCGATTTCTGAGTAATGTGAAAAATCATTAGCCTCAAGTTCTAACACTATGTTGTTATTTTCATCAAAAACTGTTAAGGATAGCGGACCATTTCCACTATTATCAAGAGCACATATTTCAAAATCACCTTCACCGTTAAGATGTATGTCTGCTAATTCTGAAAGATTATCGATATCCCACCTTGCTTGTTCTGATTGATCTGTATCCAAGCTTTTAGTTTGAATGTGATACTCCCAACCAGTCATTTCAATTTTAAATTTCATTTTTATATGTGTTTTAGTATCTAAATTATATTTTTTTTAATTCCACTATAGTAAAGGCAAACTTAGTTATTGCTTCTTTTTGATTATTTTCAGCTATTAAATTAAACCTTTTATTTTTATTTGTTTCACTCCTCGCAGGATTATCATCTTTTTTACCATGATGTTCAATTTTAAGGGGGAACCATTCTATTTTATCATCTATAACATGTTCAATTTCAATTTCATTTTCACAATATAGAAATTTTTCATCCTCCTGCATTTTCTTCAAGTTTTTCCTAAGTTTATCTAAACCTTTTTTTTGACCAGGTATATTATCTACACTTAACCAACTAGGTGGACTCATTCTTTTTTTTAATTGAGTTCCATGACTCATTTTAAATATGTGAGAATTATTTGTTTTTTTAGTTTCTGAGATTTGAGCCTTACCATTTTTAAACTCTATGATATGTTTTTTATCTTTTCCTTGTTTTTTATTGTTCCAATAACTTGGGTGATTTGTTATGAATATTTGATACCCCAAATCAATCTCTTTTTTCTTTATTAAATTATTTAATCTGTGTAAATCCCAAAAAAAACTATGTTGCCCATTTGTTTCAGCTCCTTGATTTGAAAAATAATAATTAAACAATTCCTTTTTATTTCTTGTGGCTTTTGGGTCTTTTTTACTTGACCCCTTTTTTGTTAAATGAAACCCTTTAGTTTTAAATTTTAACTCAATACCAATTTTTTGTCCATTATTAACTAAAAAAATATCTAAATAATCTTTTTTATCATAATCTTCATTAATAATTTTTTTTTCAAATTGTAAATGATGCAACTTATTTTTTTCATCATACAAGTTAAGTTTCTTAGTCAGCTCCCAACCAACATACATTTGTACTCCCTTTTCATCAAATATATGGTTACTAATTCCTCCTTCATATTCTGTAAAGGGTCTATTATTATGCTCAATAACTTCTTCACAAATTTTGACTAATTCATTTTTTATACTAACCATGGTTTTCTAATTAATTTAGTTATTGTTTATTAAATGCATATTTATCAATCTTTACTGACATAAAATTAATTTTTATTCTTGGAGCTACCAAAGCTATATTTTATGAGGCTTTATATATTGATAGTTAATTTGTGTTGTAGGTATAATATCTGTTTCTGGAATAGGCTCTAAACTTTCAGCAAGAGGAATACCATTTAGGTAGTTTGTAGTACCATATACATTGGTTGAAAGGTACATTATTGTATTTTTAACAAATGTTTTTGGTGTATGCCTATGATTTTTGATATTTACCTCCTTTAAAATTTTAAAATATTTTGGAAACTCTTCATAAACTGTCATTAAATTATCATTTAACTCTACATACATTTTAAAGTAAACGCGAAAAAGAAATAATAAATCATTTTTATCATTTTCAGAGAATTTAAAAATATAATTACCTGTGTAAGGTATATCTATAAAGTAATTTTGATAGATCTTTAATAATTGATCAGGCGACATACTGTAGGCATCTTTTCTTTTGTTTCTATACAGTAAGGCTTGTTTAGCTTTCACTAAGTCTTCGAGTTTTTTTTGTATATTTTCAAATATGTGCATAGTCTGGTTTTTATATGTAATAAAAAATAATTATTGATACTATAAGAATTTAATCCCAAATATTATTTATTTTAATGTATTGTCAACTTAAGAATACTTTTCCCAACTCATATTTTTAGTTCATCTTCACAGCTCTACCAAATTTAAGATGTGATCCTATTTTACCGTTTTTTGTTATGCACCAAAAAACTTTACAAGGAGGTTTTATAGTTGGTTGTGGAGCATAACCATCGGTTAAATAAATACACCCGTCATATCTTTCAAACCTGCTTGATCTAATGTGTTCAAAAACTGGGTCAAATGAAGTTCCACCACCTCCACTAATAAATTCAGGAACATAACCCTTGTAGGAATATTTTTTTTGAACTTCTGCATCACATTCAAGAATTTCTATCTCAGCTCCTAACTTCCACATACGATGTATTTCACTAAAAAATATATTAATAGTGTCCATATTAATAGAGCCAGAAGTATCAATGGCAACTGCAAGCTTTTGAAATCTTTTTATTTTAATTCCTGGACGAGTTCCATATCTTTTACTAATTCTTTTCATCGAATGATAGACTCTTGTTCTTCTGCTTGTTGATGAAAAAATTTTTAATGCTCTTTTCCAATTTATTTGAGGGTTTCTTTTTTCAATAATATTTTTTATTAAGGATTTAATTCCTAGTGGAATTGAACCATGATCTTTAGCAGCTGTTCTGTCTCTTGCTTGAATAATCATTCTGTCGACCTCTGTTTCTACGACTTCAATACTAAAGTTTTCATTTTCCCCCCACATTTTATGGTCACTGTGTGTACCTTTCTCAAAGATCTCCTCTAATCTTTTTTTATAATCTGAATCTTTTGATGCATTTTGTTTTAAATTTTCATAATACCATTCTACAGATTTATCCTTCGGAAGTTTTAATTCAGGAAATGTATCTAAAGTAACTGCTGAGTCTGGTAGTTTCCATGGATGGATTAATTGGTTAACTACAATATCAGCTGCAACATTAAAAAGCTGGTTGTCATAGCTTTTTGTTTTCATTCTGAATAAGTGTTTGAATATTATATGAAGTGTTTCATGTTTAATTACAGCAACTCTTTCATTTACTGATTTCAATTCATTTAGAAAAAAATTTTCATTAACATATAAGGCAATTTTTCCTGATTTAAATCCAACTGCAGCCGTGGGTACTTTATCGGTAACTTCTCTAATTACACCACTTAAAAAATGTGCATAGAAAGGTTCTTTTAAAAGCATCTTAATTATACACCTTGATATTTCCTCGTTAATGTCTTTACTCAAAATAAGTTATTCTTTTCTTAGCCCTTCCATTAAAGGCTTTATTAATGAAGAAATACCATCTGTATTTTGAAGGTTATGTTTATCAACTCTCAAAAACGATAGATTAGCAAGTTTTGTTATAGAAACTATACTTTTAATGTTTAGACATCCACTAATTGTCACAATTTCTAATGAACCTATTTGACCTAGTTCATCTATGGTTTCTAAATGAGGATTATCATTTAGGTTAACATTCTTCAACAACGGAAGATTTTTTAATCCGTTTGTTGAATTTATACCACAATTATTAACTTGAATACCTGACAGCTTTTTAAAACCTGAAACATGACATAAGTCGGAGAGGCCTTTACAATTTCTAATGCCAAGACCCTCCAGATTATCGAGGCCTGAAATTCCAGACAAGTTTTTCAACTCGGGATTATCTGTGATTAATAATGTTTTTAAATTTTTCAATCTAGATAAATCTGATATAGTAGAAATATTAGTATTTTTAACTGTAAGTTTTTCTAGATTACTAAATCCTGAGATAGATAAAAGAGAAGTAATGTTAGAGCCAGTAAGTATTTTTGTTTTAAAGCTTCCTTTGATTTCCTTTGCAATCTTGCATGAATCTGGAGCAATCGAAATTAAACCTTCAAGAGCAAAATCTCTAAACTCTTTCGTTTTATCATTTCCTAAAAACTTGCTGTTTGTGACGATTTTATTGTTTAAAAATTTAACACCTTCAAGCAAATAATTAAAGATATCTTTATTAGAAATAGAATTTGCCAATTCTAAACCTAATTCAATATCACTGTAATCATCTGAAAGCAACAGTTTTTCTAGTTTTTCAGATGTAATTTTGTCTTCAGGAGACAATTTAACCTCTGGTATATTCTTTTTGAATTTTGATAAGTACTCATTAACTTTTTCAAAGGAATCCATTAACAAGAATCTTGGCTTTGGTTTTACTTTATAGCACTTTTTTAAAATTAATCGATCCATCAGATTTAGATTGGATAAGCTTTCAACACTTTCAAGATTTGCACAATCTGTAAAATCACAGCATTGTAAAAGTGGAAATTCAGATAAGTAATCAATGGTTTTAATATTTGGACAATTTTTAATTACAAGTAACTGAATTCCTGAATTTTTTATGCCCTCAACAGATTCTAAATTTAGACATTCTTTAATCTCAAACTCGTTCAACTGGTCATTCCATCCTCTATCTGGATAATATTCTTTAAAATTTCCACCTATATATTTTGCTTGATAAAGATTACCATAGCCAACTTTTTCTACAAGTTCATGAACTCCCCCAAAAGGATCATTTTGAGAACCAGTATTGCCAACCCATTCTGGTGTTTCTTCATCCCATTTTGTTGAATTATTTCTAAATATTTTCTTACAATTAATTAAAGAATCTAGATTTGAAATTCCACTTTTTGAAACTGAAATTGATCTTAAATCCTCACAGTTTTCAAGTCCTTTTAGATTCAAAAGTGATGGACAATCATTTAACATAATTTCCTTTAATTTCAATGAATTTTTTATTCCTTCTATATTCACCAAATCTTTACAACGTCCTGCATTTATACAATAAATGTTTTTTGCATTAATTAAACCATCAAAATTTTTAACTGGAGAACTTTGCACATCTATTCCATGAAGATTAACACAGTTTTTTAGACCATCTAGTGATTTTACAGAAGTACTTGATAAATTAATTAATTTGATATTTTTTAATTTACTTAAGGGACTAATGTCAGATAATTTATCTGAGTTGCTTACATCAAGAAATTCTAAATTAGTAGATGAAGTTAACCCTGAAATATCAGTAAGATTATTTTCACTTAATTTCACATAATTTAAATTTTTCAGAGTATTTAAATCATTAACATTATCAATACCTAAATCATAACTATAGAAAAATTTTAAATTCTTCAAAAAACTCAATCCCTTAATTGAAAAAAAAGGACTAGATTTTGATAACCAACCACCACTTATTTTTACTGCTTCCAGGCTGGTTAAATTAGACAAAAAGTCTAGTCTTTGCATTTTTTTTAATTCAATTTTTTCATCAGGATCATCAGCATACCTACTCGTATTGGAATACGGAAGTGTAATAAATAGTCTTTTAAGTTTTTTAAAACCCCATTTCTCTTCATAATTTGGTAGAGAATAACCTCGATCTAAATCAAGACCTTCAAGTGGCAAAACATAAATTTCTTCAAACCCAACTATTTCTTTATAATTTTTAATTTTTAAGATTTTAAGATTGGAGAAATTTGATAAATATTTGAGATATACTTTTGATCTCTCATAAGAATAACCACTTTTAATTTCACCTTCTAATAGAAGATTTTGAACGGAATCTTTAATTTCATATCCTTTTGAACCTTTTGGTGAAAAGTTTAACAAACCAAGAATTGCAGTTTGAAAATAGTGTTCGTCTGGTCCAGCCCCTTTCCATTCATGTTTAAAGCCTCTCCCCCATTTTTCTATCTCAACATTACCCAATAAGTCATCAAAAATCTTGGGGTTATTAATAGACCTAACCAATTCTATTCCCATTTCAATTTTTTCAAAATCACGAGCCCTTATAAGTTTTTTTATTTTGGCAATATTTTGTTTTTCTTCTTTTGAAAACATATCAATAAATTTTAAAGGGTTGATAATAGTTTATTTGCTAATTTTTTGTCTCTCGTCATTTCTTTAATTTCATCCCCTCCGTGCTTTTGTAAATCCATGTATAAACTCATCAGTAGGTCATTTGGAATGGTATCGAGAAGTAAAAATTGAACCAAATTTTTTCCATGATTTTTCTCTTGCAGGTAACTATCAGAAACTAACTTTAAGTATAATCTTGCACACATTGTTGAAAGACGATCTACTCTTTTAGCACCAGAATCATCAACAGAAATATCTTTAATTTTCTTTTCAAGAGATTTAAAATCTTTAGTATCCAAAATTTCTTCAGGATCTATCAATTGTATTAATTCATCATTAACAAAAGATATAAAAGTAGAAACAGCAATCTCATCAAGTGAACTAAGAGCAAGAGCTTCAACAAGCTGTATATTTTCCTTAAGATTTTCAATGGAGGCAATTTGCTCAAAAAACTGTGTTAAACTTCGGGGTGTTGTTCTTTCTGAATTTACAAGTTCAGGATAAGTTAAAACAAAAGAAATACCTCTTTTATCTACATTAGCTTTATAAGCCCACTCAGCCCATATCTTTGCATCAAACTTTAGTGTAGCGTGCAGCATTCTTGTTAGCATAGCACTATCCATTGGAGTTACTGAATAATCTCCTCCCTCAGGGTTTGCCGTGGCCACAATTTGCCATTTTGGAGGTAATTTCCAAGAGGTAAGTTCAAAATTTTGTAATAATTGCATACAACCTCGAAGAATCCTGTCATCTGCTCGGTTTATATCATCCAATAATAATATACCAGGACCCTCTTCTCTGGGAACCCAATCCGGAGGGCTATACACCGTATATTCATCACCAACTATATTTCCATCAGGATCTACAACAGTAGGCATTCCGTGTAAGTCTCCCATTTCTTCAAACTGTGCAGGGGCTATGTAAGAAAATTTCCATTTCTTTTCTAATGCATAATCTCTAATGATTTGGGTTTTACCCAATCCATGTGTACCCCAAATACAAATGGGAGTGCCTTTTTTCTCTAATTCTGACAACTCATTATTTCGATTAAAAATATGACTGAGAATTTCTCTTAGCTCTTTGCTATTCCCTTTTTTACCATATTCAATTAACTGATTATTCATAATAATTTATTAGTTTATTTAAATGCTATTATTTTCAATTAATACAACATCTCTTTTTGGCTTGAAGAAGCCTAAAAAATGCCATATAACTTTATAACTAAGTTTCATAATAATTATTTGTACTTTAAAATAATTGTATGATATCCCTTAGTTTAAAAAAGTTAGAAATAATGATTATTATCTACTAAAATAATGAAAATAAGTTTTATGATATTCTGAATGTAGAATTAAATTTAATTTTGAAACTTTATTCTTAAACTCTTATTTTGTTAATAATATTTACATTTTCAAATTTATTTGCTCGAGCAAAGTATTCTAGCGAGGATTGAATTATGCTTCAAACATATAGATTCAAAACTAATAAAAATGTTTTGTATTGGCTTCAACAATGAAACCACCTAGTACAACTCAGGTTCACACAAAAAATCTTAGCATTTGACTTTATTTTACTAAATTTAGTGAACAATATTTTAGCTTTGAGACTGTTTTTTTTACTTTCAGTTATATATTTTTCCTCATGTACTAAAGAAAATAGTACAGAACAGCCTATTGCTTTCAGAGAAACACAGACTATTACTTATAATAGTATAAATGTTGATGTTATACTAGACAAACCTGCCTTAAATGAAGTTGATGTTTTATTGGTATTTCACGGTACAGTATCCTATGACTCCAACTTAAATACTGCTGCCAATACAACTCTAGATAAATTTAAGAGTATTTTAGACCGAAATGATATGATGATTGTAAGTGTAGCTTATCCTCAAGAAAATGTATTATTAGGCGACAGTATAATTCAATGTGAAGCTGCCTTATTATGGTTAAAAAATAAGGCCAGTCAAGAATTAGGAATAAGCATAAAAAAAATCTTCTTAGCTGGGCATTCTCAAGGAGGCTATATGGTAACCAGATTAAATACCATGCATCAAACAAATGGCGTAATTGCAAATGCACCCGGACCATTAGATCTAGTTTATAGATGTCAGTTAGAAGAAAACGGTCAAATTCAATCTAGTGCTGAATGTACCAATCTAAAGAATGCCTATGGCACTACTACTGAAAACCCCAACGCATATTCTCAAAGGTCATTACTCAATTTCACCAATGGTTTTAAGTCTGATATTTTATTTTTTCAGGGGTTAAATGATTCTTCGATACAAATGTACTTATGGCCAACTTTTAAACAAGAGATAACAAATTGCTCAAGTTGTCTAGACAGACAGTTTGTTGAAATTCCTGGTGGTGGACACGTCGCTCTTTTTGAAAGCATGACTGCTAAGACAGAATTCAATACATTTATAAATAGTCACTAAAACAAAGTGATTCACTACTCCCCAAAAAGTTCGATTTTGTCTCTTTTGGCTCCATTTTTATAATCATCTGTCAAGATTTGACTAAATTTATACGTGTAATAATTCCATTTATTTTGAAAAAACTTATTTTATTATCCTTTTTATTCATCTTCGCCTGTGCTAATGAGGATCCTGTAAGTGAACAAGAAGCGCAAACTATTGTATTAACGCTAGACAATGTTTCTTCAAGTTTAGAAACTAATGAGGTTTGGACAGAAGAAAATATAAATCTTAGTTTTGTGAATACCACTTCAGAGGATTGTGGTTTAGGAAATTCCACTTTTGGAGTAGAACCCACATTTGTATGGCTTTATCCATCAAGACTATTGGTAGATTTACAAAGTATACAAGGCATTCAAAGGATAGAAGTAGATGTTAATGATTGGTGTAATACCAATTGTACTCAAGCTTTTTTAATTGATAATACCGGAATGGCAATTCATAGCCTAGGAAATACTCGCATTCAGTCCTACGAAACGCTGATCATTGAAAACCCATCGGAAGCTTCTTTAAGCGAACTTGCTATAAGTTCTTGTGAAGGACAAATCCATGAAGTACGAATCTATACATTAGATTAAACCCGTTTAAAAAAACCAAGAGTATTTATGTATTTCCCCTAAACCCTTTGTTTATCTCATAGTTTTCTTTTCTGGGGAAGAAAAAATTTCATTGTTTTTGGGTATTGTCCACTACAGGTCTTTACTATAAATTTGTAATTGTTGGAGATACACTTATATCTTTATCACTTCAAATTTAGAGAGAGATGGAATGAGGGCCTCTCTCTCTTTTTTTATTTTTCTGGGCCTCTAAGATACTAAAAATAATGGCAGATTTTTTCAAATCTGCTTCTTTTCATATACTGAACCGCCATTAAAAAAGTTTAGATAATATCTGATTTCCAACATCAAAGTTTAATTGTAAATTCTTATCAAGAATATCTGCAAAGCCAATTTTACATTGATTTAACTCATCTATTTCTCTACCCTTCCAGTATTTACCAAAACGTTCTTCAATTGGTCTTGAACTTGGATATAACAGCATACTTTTATTTGCATTCCAATAAAGATTATAAGCAAACATTTGCTTTAGATCATCATCGCTTGGCTTAGGGTTTTTAGCGTCCAAAACTTTCCATTTGGTGTCAATCACATAGGTGTCTGACTCACCACCCTGTTTTTTTGTAATCACTAAATCTGGTCTGATAGTTCTGCCCTCCCAAAACTTCTGTTTGTTTTGGAAACTCACCTCAATGTCATCTCTTTTAGTTCGAATTAACATTCTATATATATACTCTTCCCACAACTTATTCATATCAAATAATAAAGCCAACATGTTTTCTTGTCCCGATCTTATATCTGGTGAATAATTAAGTATGATCATTTTTGCAATCTGCAATGCACGATTGTAAGCAACCGTTTTTCTATTATGTTTTACCTTATCAAAATGATGTTTTTGAATAGGAATTTCTTTTATTTCTGGAAAGCTTAATTTAAGTCTAGCTATCTTATCTTTTAAATCTGAATTATAGGTCAAATCACTAAGTATCGTCAAACCTTTCAAAATAATTTGATTGACTATATTTTCAAAATCATAGACTTGATGTTCAGTGTAGAATCTTTCCTGATGAATAAGGTTATGTTGGATGTTTTTATTAAAATCTAAGCGACCTTTTAAAGCCAGTACGTTTGAGGTATCACGTCTGTATTGTTTAATTAATCCAACCCTTAAAAGGTGTTGAACCTCCTCTAAATACATCTCAAAATAAAGATCTAATAGCGAATTGTGTTTCCGTTTTAGATTGGCTTCAGAAACTGAATTAACATTTATATGCTTACACACTTTGAGCATATTTAATAATGCCCCATGCCAGGTTTCAAAATCAGAATCTTTGGTTATAGAATTATCTGTTTTAGGTAAGATTTCAATAGTTAAGCCCCCTAACTGTATTACACCTACATAATTTTTAAATCTAACACCATCTCGGATACCCGTAAAATAATTATTGTTGTTTGTGTCATTAAATTCATACAGTTTTTCAAGTTCACGTTGTTGTAAATATCGACCCCTCGAATCTTCATAAAGGGTTAATTTTTCAAACTCAAAAACCTGTATAATTCTTGCCATATTTGTTTATTCGTAAATGGCTTTAAAGTCCCAATTATTCTCTTTGGTTATTTCATAAACAGATCTTTCTAATAGATCATTTGCTATTGAAGAATCGTAGTCATTTGAAGTAGCAAATTTAACCCCATCTGTACTTTCTTTTGAAATAAAACTACTTCCTAACACTAAACTAATTTTACCAAAATCACCAAAGAAATATTCCTCCAATAATGGAATAACCTTATCTCTAAATGTGTCTTTTAAATCTTGTTTATTTGAAATATTTAAAAAGTAGGAATGACCAATTTTATGGTCTTTATCAATTAGTTTTTCAATTCGATTATTTATGGTTTTTAAAATCTTAACTACATTAATATCCCCTAATTTTCCATTGGTGCTTTTTAAGCTACCAACTGTTTTAATAAGTTCAGGTTTTGGTGGCATATCTGTAAATGAAAAACGTCTTCTAAGAGCCGTGTCTAGAGCCTCAATACTTCTGTCTGCAGTATTCATAGTTCCGATGATATAAACATTTTGTGGTACAGAAAAAATTTCTTTTGAGTAGGGAAGGGTAACACTCAGTTCTTCGTCAGCACCAGCACGTTTGTCTTTCTCAATTAGAGTGATTAATTCTCCAAAAACTGAAGATACATTTCCTCTGTTTATCTCATCAATAATTAACACAAAGTTTTTTGTAGTCAAAACACTGTCATTTAAACTATCATCAGCCAAACGACAGATCTTTTTAAATACACCCTCTTTAATTTCATATTTCAAAAACGTATCACCATCTTTAGGTTCATTGGGTTTAATCCCTTCTATAAAATCCTCATAACTAAACGATTGGTGGAATGTGGTAAAACCAATTTGACCGACAGATTCGTTATCATTATTAAGCGACAATAACTTGAAACGATCTTTTAATTGGTCTCTATCGTTTTTATGAATTTCATAAAATTCTGGATCCGCTATTTTAATAGCTTCATTAATCGTATGAAATGTTTTTCCAGTACCAGGAGGTCCAAAAAATATTTGATTTAAATCAATAGTATTTTCTTCATTTTCCATCGCTTCAATGTTTAAGTATTTGTTTCTAAAAGTTTTGTCATAGACAGCCTTTTCGAAGTATTTATTATTGTGCTTTTTATAACCTGATTTGGTAGTTCTTGACAGCTCCGTTATTGAAGCGTTAAATGATGATTTTTTAATTTGAATTAACTCATCTCTTTCATTAAAAACATGGTAAAAATGATCTGGCCCACCATCAAATGGTTCAGAGTTTTCATTAATTACTTTGTCTGTCATAATGAGATATCTCCTACCTCTTCTGTTTTTAGGGTCTAGTCTCCATGCTACACGCTGGCCAATGTTAAAGTTCAAATAATTGCCTTTACAAGAAAACACCACTTTGTCATCACCCTCATTTAAATTAAGATTACTAGTTAATTCTTGGAGGTAATCAAAATAAAATTCTAGATCTTCAGGTGTATTTTTTTCAATTGATTTTTGAAAGTCTCTTAGGTCTGAATCTAAGTTGTTATTCCATTTCCAAGCTTCATATGATAATTGATAGAATGGTTTGTCTGATTTTGATTTTATTTGTTCCAAAATACTTTTATACTCTGTAAAAGTTTTAAAAATTGGACTGATCTCCAAGACTTCTTCCATGTATGGCTTTGTTGGTCCATTAATTGGAAAATAAGTTTCAGGATCTATATAAAACAGGGCTTCTGTAATTTTAGTTTGGGCAACACCTCTTATTTGTAAAACATCCTCGAATTGATCGTCAGATATATTATTTTCTAAGGCGTTATAGAAGAATTTCCAAAGACGATCAATTTCGTTGTTATTACGAATGTACTTGTATGGGAACATCCATACTTTTTGAGGATTTGCAGATGGTATTCCGTGATCATCTTTTGGTAAAGGCGCATTGATGGTTTTTGCTAGTTTTTGTAAAATTTCTAGTCTTTGTTTGAAATATTTATTTAAGTAGCAGAAAAAGGTAAATGGATCAATTTCATTTAATTCGATGATATTTTCTTCGGGGTTTTGATCATTAAACACATCACATCCAGAATCTTTTAAAAGTTCTATTAAACCCGCTTGATCATTTTGTTTGTTTTTTAGAAATTGAACAATGGCTTTATATGTTGGCACCCATGAGAAGTTGTCAATTTTAATAGATTTACTGATTAAGCTTTCAATTTTTAGAAAGACTTCTTCTTCACTAAGATTTTCAAAGTCATTATAAATGTCTAAAGAATATCCTGAAAGTGAAGAGGGGCTGCCATCATCAGATTTCCAACCTTCTCTTTCTGTGTCGGGAAAATAACCGTCAAAAGCATCTCTCGAATTTTTTAAACTATGTTCAAACTGTGAAACAGAGCGCCCCTCGCTCAATTTATCATAAAATACATTATATGTATCTTTCCACTTAGATATATTTAATCTATCTGGAGGACTATTCTTACCAAACCTAGATAGGAAGTATCCAACCATTATTAATTCTTTTGAACGCTCTGCCATTTCCTAATAAATTTTAAATCCATTTTTTAAAAGTGTTTCTAAATGCCTTTTCACATTTTTTTCATGAAAGGGATTTAACTTTTTTAATCCCCATGCAAAATCAGCCACATAAGCTCTCTCTTTGGAGCTTAAAATTTTTGCAGTAGAATCCCATTCAAACATCTTTCTCATTACCAACTCATCTATTTTAACCATACTAATATCAGCTTTTGTTGATATAGACTTCAATCTTAGCAATAGTTTTTTGAAAAATAAAACGATTTGTAAAGCTATTATGTCAGATCATCAAAAAAGCCTGTTTCTTTGTCCTCTAATGAACCAATGACTGTTGTCCTATCCAATAACATGTTAAATTCTTCACAGCTTGTTTCAGGAACTATACAACAATTATGACATGCTGCACCATTGACATTATCAGGTCCTTGCCCATTAGTTTTACCAATGTCTGAGCAGACAGGATCCGCAGAACACCACTCCGCTTCTGCTATTGCATTTTTAATCAATGGTCCTAAATTAGCTTTATTACCCTGTCGTACCAGGCCACCTAATGATCCCTCAGAATCTCCAGATGATGTATATATTAAGATGCCATTCATTCTTGATTCAGGGTCATCACTAAAATATAATTTTTCTCTTAATGAAGATGATCCATAACCACAATCAAAACATAGTTTTTTAATTAGTAAATGAGCGAAAGTATGCATCACTACAAAGAATGGATTAATGTTTTTAGGCTCATCTTGAGGTCTTCGTTTAAGCATTGAAAAATGATATCTTTTAATAATACCCTCATGTTTAGGACCATGTTCTTTTAACCAGTCATCAACTATTTCATCATTAAACTTTAAGAAAATACCTTCACCATATACCTCAACTGCTGGTAACCATTTTACGGGTTTGCTAGATAAATCTCTTTTAACAGTTTCGTTCATTGGGTTAATTCTAGAGAAACCTTTGAATACTCTTGTTTCTTTTAATTTTTCAATTAAAACCACACAGTCGAAATATTTTTCTAATATGGCTTGATCATCATAGCCTGCAAAAGTTTTTACAAGAGCTTTTAAATCTGAATTTTCAGAATCTCTTCCTTTTAAAATATAGTTATATTCTTCGACCCTCAATTTCAGTTCAGGAGCTAATTCCAAATCTTCTTTTTCGGGATCTTCTAATGATAATTCAGCTATTACTCCAGATAATAATTCTTCTTTTGATATAAGCCCTATTTTAACAAATGAATGATCAGATAGAATTATTGACAAAATAGGTGTGCCACTTTTCTCTGTCTCATAATAATCTCTTAAGGCTTCTATACCTTTTTCATCAATTACTTTATTTACATACTCATTTGAATCTTCTGACGAACTAGGTAAATAAATAGCAGATTGTATTTCAGAAAAATGAACGTTTGATGCTCCTCTAATTAATACTTGTAAATGATTGTTACAATCTTTTGCATTTTTAATTCCTTCAATCCCCAGCCATGGTTTATGCCCTTTACAAAATTGACCTAATGGATTTTTACTCTTATCATTTGAATTTTGTGAATCAAATTTTTGATCATCTTCTTTATTCAATCCAATCCTTGCCAAAGCACTATCGAATACTGATACATCATCCTTTCTAATATTCATCAACCCAGCTAAGGATCTACGTTCACCACAAGTACATTTAATATATATACTACCTAAGTCGCCTGAACCACCTCCAGTGTGATAAGAAATTTCATGCTGTTTTCCATCATTTGGAACGACACCATTATGCACCCATTCTTTGAATGGAACATCTTGAATATGACCCTTAGGACAAGCAGCAACGAATCTGACCGGATTCATTTTCCATTTGTATTTACTCTTTCCATCCCAGCAAGAAATACACTCTATTTTCTCGTCCGCTTGACTCAGCGGAACTAGAGTCATTCTACCACATTTGTGATTTGTACAATAATGCCATCCCGGAAAACGAACTGCCGGTATTTCAAGATAATTATTTTTGTTCCCCGCCGTTTTATATTCAAAAGGCTTTACAAAATATTCAACATCTAGAACTTTTTCCAATCGTGGTTCCGAAAAGTGTAATTCTCGTTTATCGATACTGTCAATACCTCTATTAATTTCTCCTTGCTTTATTTTTTCATCCCATAGATTTAAACCACAAACCATTAGAGATAATTCTTTTGGGAAATTGACAATTTGTCCAACTCCAAATGGAGATAATAATTGACTACTTCTAACATTATTTTTTTTACTCATTTTCGTCATTATTTATATAAATACTAAGAACAGATTCAGTATCAACCCCACGCATAGATGTAGAAGTTGAAAAAGGAGTTGGTCTAAGTTTTACACCTTCTTTAACTTCTGAGCTACTTGCATACATTAATGGATAAAAATCATCATGCTTTAAGATCTTATAATTACCTGCATCACCATAATCTTGTGCACCTTCATTCACCCAAGAGTTTATTCTTTTTTTCAATAATTTCATTGTATTTGTAACCTCTTCCTTATCAATGGTGACACATCTTTCTTTTATTAATTTCTCAATTATTGGAGTTAATTCATGAAATTCATCTGATATATGTGGGGTATTAACCAGAGTACCAGCAGAAAAATGACGGATTAACCCAATAAGTACAGCATGCAATCCTCTTTGTCTGGCATTAATTGAAAAAGGCGTGACTGATGTAGGTTCCACATTTGAATAAATACGACTATGATACCCTTGAAACTGTTCATAATGTGACTTATCTCTAGGTTTAGAAGGACTATACATTGTGAATATAATGCCTGGACCTGTGGGTACCTCTCTACCTACCCTCGAGCTAGCTTGTATATATTCAGCTGTTGTTTTAGGCTGCCCATGAATAAACATCAAACCGAGTCTTGAAATATCTACTCCTGTAGCAACCATATTGGTTGCTAAGCATATATCCAGCGCTTGTGTTTTACCGGAGGTGAATTCAGTCTCTAGTTTTTTAAGAATTACAGGTATTTCCGCTGAAGAAACCCTACTTGTCAACTCTGCTATTCTATTTACATATCTTCTTTCATTCTTGGTAATTAAGTCTCTACTCTGAATCTGACGTAGTCGCTCAATTATATCGCCGTGTACCAAAGATGATGCACCACCAAGTTCTCTAATACTATTAAAATAACCTAAAAGTGTCCAATAATAATCCATCGTCTGAGCATTATTTAGTGGTGAAAGCTCTTTAATTTTTTGGAGCACCATTGCATAAGTTCTAACAATTGCAGTTTGTGCAGAAGGATAGCCTGATGCTAGTATCCCAACATATCTTCTTCCCGGATATAATTGAATGCCAGCTTCATCTAATTCATTTGAGGATTTTTCTTCAGAAAACCAAGTATCACCAAACTCAAGACCTTGTGCAGGAAAAATACTGACTTTATCCTTACCTTCGATAGCATATAAATTCTTAACCTGTTCATACGCTCTACTTATCGTTGCAGAGGAAGCTATAACTTTGGGTGGAGAGAATGTACTTGCATCCAAAGAAATAAAAGGTGGTTTGGTTTTATTGTAATCGTTACATAGAGTTTGAACCATGGTCTCATATAAACCAACCATAGTACCTAATGGACCAGCTATCAAGTGCAATTCATCTTGAATAATTAATTCAGGAGGACAAATCCGATATGTGTCGGATTTATCATTTTTTCTAAAACCAAATAAATTACCTGCTTCTTTTTTCCATGGAATCATTGCGAACTTATCAACAGTTCCTAAAAGCAAGGTAGGTGGGTTTTCATAAATAGAATCATCGACAACTTGAAGTGGCAATGGAATATCTGAGTACTCACAATAACTATTACCACATTGAAAATAAACTTCACCGGTTTTTCCATCTTTTTTATGAAGCCCTCTAATCCTGATAGATTCACTGTCAAAAGAAGTTATACCATCAACTTTGCCTATCTGTGTGGCACAGCACGGGCATTTCATAACCACAAAATTATATTCTTCTTTAGGATCTTTTATCAGCTTATTAAGCTGCGCCCTAGCATCAGAAACCTTATTTGGTGTTGAAGATCCACCAACCCATAAACCAATAGAGATTGGTTCTTCTCCTAATTCTCCATGTTTGAACTCTTTTTCTTGTAGCTCTTTATTTTCTATTCGGATTAAATCACAAGCACATATTAATGATGCGGCTCTTTCATATTGTTGCGTGGTCAATAATCTTAATGTATATCGCATTAAGACAGTAGTCCCACCATAATAATCCCAATTAGATGTCTTTTTACCTTTTATTCTTCTGTAAAAAATATTAAATGCGGTTAACCCCAAATAGGCTTCAGTTTTACCTCCACCGGTTGGAAACCAAATCAAATCAACTATCTCTCGTTCCTTCGACTTGGGATTAATTATAGACTCTATATTCATTAGAACAAATGCTAATTGGAATGGTCTCCATTTACCATTGTATTTTCCCTTGTGAAATTTTACCAAAGAATCAAATGTTGTCGTTTTTGATTCATCATCTAGATAATCTAATGTTAGGGTTACGTTTTTACCTTTTCCCGTTTTTTGCCATTTCCTAATTTTTGCCTTAGATCTCTGCTGCTGCCATATCATAGCACGATTCATCCACCTAAAACACTTAACCAAGTCAGAGTTTACATCAGTTTTCAATAAAAGTTCAATTCCTTTATCTATTCTTGAAAGAGATATTTTACATTTTTCAATATTTGATTTTGCGGCTACTCTATAATTTTCAAATTCAGCACTATTAGATAGTGTGTCTTTTTGTTCAATCCAAGATTTATACCTTTCTTTTAAAATTTTCAAACTCTCTTTTGCTTTTTCCCAATCACCTATATCAGAAAGCTCTAACATACTTAAATTAACATGGGCTGTTGGAGCAACTTGAGACAGATCATAAACTGGAATTACTGAAGTTTTAACCTGTTTTACTATCTCATAATTGGAACTATTGTTTTCTTCAACTTTCCAATCTACAGATGTACCGTGTCCTATGGAGTATACTCTTTTTTTTCTGTAAAGGAGGTTTAACTCTTTTTCTTCATTAGTATCATTTTTTAATTCCTTCTCTTTGTAAGGAACTATTAAAGATGCATTCTCGGTTGTTAGTGTAAGCTCATTTTGATATAAAATTTTATTTGGATTAGTACTATCATCTGTAACAGAATGGAGAGAATTTATTAAAACGAATGTATAAGTAAGTAAATTTTCTTCTCTGTCACTTGAGGTAGTCCGATCGAATACTCTTAATTTAAGCCAATCCGAACCATTTGCACTTTGATTTATTACTTTATCATAGGATTTCTTATTCTGTGGGATTAAAGAGTTTAAATTTAGAAGTATGGGTTCAGGATTTATTGGCCTTCTTGTCCAATAATCAGATTCGAAAGTGTTTGTAACTATCAGACCTTCTTTATCTAATTGTTTTTGTTGTTTTTTATCTTTTGCTTTAACGTAATAAGCAGAACGAATCAATAATTTTATTTCATCATTATCTTGAACCCTAAAACGCACGGTAAAGCCCATTGCTGATGGTAAATATTGATTTGCCATACCAACAGGTTCTTCATCTTGTTCGTCACCAAATCCAACATTGGTCCTTTTTCCCTTAATCCCTTCACCTTCATAACCTTCCTCAAGAACTAAATCATCATTGTGGTCATCCTTGTTTTCTGAGTCTACTTCTTCATTATTTATAGTTTGCTGAGGGTATAACATCCCAGCACCATATCTAGATTTGGGAGAGCCATGAACACTTGCCAATAAAATTTCCTCTCCAGTTTTTTCATCCTTATACTTTGGGGAAGGATCTGGACCAACGATTTCTTTATGAACAGCATCTACAATTTCGTCTCTAATATTCATGATTTTATAGTTTTTGGTAATTATCACCTATCAATTGTTTTACCGATGCTTCAAGCATTTTATCTAACACCATGTATAATTCTTGTGTAGCTCTAGAAATCCCTACGTATAACAACTTTTGCATTTGAGTTGAAGTAAGGTCATCAAAATCATAAAGAAGAATTATCGTATTCTCGAGTCCTTTAAACGATTGAATTGTGCTGTGCTGAACTCCTTTTTCAATCATTTTTAGTACAAAATCATTTTCATTTAAAACTGAATTCTCAATTCTTTTCGGTGATAACAAAGTCACTTTACTCATTGGAATCCCTCTTTTTTCGATACCTAAAAGTATGTCTTGAATTTCTTTTGGATGGTCTTTTGTCTTTGGGTATTTACAACTAACAGTATTTCCTTCGTGATTTCTAGAAGTGAATTCTGGTAATTCTACACCTGTCAATAATGTATTTTGTTCGGCAATTTTTTTTGTATTTCTACAGTTTATTTTTAGTGGTGGGAACCTAATAAATGATGAATATGAATTTAGTATTTCATAAATTTTTATTGAATCATCTGAATAAATGGCTTGATTTGAAAAATCACCAAACATTATCCAATTCCCGTTTCTTATACCTCCTTTTAATATCGAATCGAATACTTCCAAGTAATTTTGAGTAATTAGATCTTGTGCTTCATCGAGAATAAGAAAATCTAATTTTTGATTTTCTTCAATATCATCATTTTCGATTAAAAAATTCAATGGTAATATTTCTGAAAAAAATTGATTTTGATCTTCGATGTTTTTTGGATGTATGGGATTTGTATGATTTAGCATATACTTGTGTAGCGTACCACAAAATATTATCGATTCTTTATTTGTAGTAATATGATTTGTGGAATTAGCCAACTTTTCACCTAAGCGTTTATTAAAACAAAATAGTCCAACATTTAAATTTTGTGAAGTTTTACGCTTTGCAACTTCCAAAGCCATTAATGTCTTTCCCGTACCCGCACCTCCAGTAATGAGGCATCTGGGATTAAAGTTTACAAAATCTAGCATCGAAAACTGCTCTTTTGTGTAATCTTCAATCCTGGACTCATTATCAATCATTCGATTTATTTCAGAGTAGTTGATATCAAAATCACCACGAAGTATCTTTACTAAGTCTTCACAATCTTTTTTTGTTGGTCTAGCCTTATTTACATCATACCAGCCTTTTGAGGAGTGTTCTCTGTGAGCTCCTTTACTTAAAGTTGAAATATATGAACCAATTGGTAGATTTAAGCCATTTTTAGTAAGTACCTGCCATGAATGTCCTTCAGGACCAAAATCGATAAATTCTTTCATGCTGGTAAAAGCAACCCCTGATCCCCACAAAATTCTCTCAAAACGATCGCGCATCTCTTTTTTATGTTTTATTTTATTGATGATATATTTTCTGATTGAATTCATTGTTTTACTTTGTTGCTCAAATGGGCCAGTTCCATTGCGTTTGGTCTCACCGTATCTGTTTGTAAAACACCAATCACCATTTTTTCTAGAAACCCCCCCATGTTTTACTTCAATAGTAAAAAAACCATGATTTGGAGCTAGCACTAGAAAGTCTAATTCACCAGACATGTTTTTTATGTGATGACTCGTAAATACGGAATGAAGAATATACATAGATTTAGTAGAGCCGTCTAGTTTAAATTTTTTATACAGTATTCTTTCACCATCTGATTCAAATTCTATTCTATTATCAGGTATCAACATAATATTTTTCTTGTATTACGGTATTCAACTTCAAAACTGTTTCTCTCAATAGAAATAATTTTTCTAGCTTGTATTAAAATTTTATTACCATTAATATTTACGTCCAATTCACTTAAAGATTTAGATTTAAGTTGAATCGCAATTTGTTTTTTTATTTGTGAACTCAAGCTAATAGTAAACCTAAGGATATTTTGATATGATTCGTCTAATTGCTTAAGCCTTTTATCAATTTCTATATCACCATTAGCTAATAAAATCAACTTCAAATTATCGTTTTCAGGTTTTAAAAATTCATCATCAAATAGCCAATTTTTTAAAGATGATCTTGATGGATTTCCTTTATTTAATTGATTTTTAGCTTTTGTCACTTCTAACAAAAGCTTAAGTTGTTCTATATTATTGTTGCATGACTCGTAAAGACTATCTAAAACAACTTTCCAATACTCTAATCTATCAAAGTGTTCTGTCAAAATTTTAATTGATTTTGCTATATCTCTCATAGTATGCCTATCCTTTATGTACTTGAATATAACATCACCAACTTTTAGATCATTCATGCCTAATTTAGAAATCTTTAAATTTCCGTTATAATCTTCAGATTGCGTAAGTATTTTACTTCTGTGAGGTAAAAACATAAATGAATCATCGGTAAAATTAAGTACATCACACTTAACAACATAAAAATCACTATTATCACTCTCAACTCCATAACCTTTATATTTAAAGGTATGAATAAATTCAATGGAATCTTCTTGATCACCAGTATTTTCATATTCAACCTTAGCAAAATAACTATTAATTTCCTGCTCAAAGTCATCTTCATTTTTAATTAAACAATTACTTTTAATGTCGACAATCTTATCTAAGTTATCTGAAAAATAACCAGCTCTAATTCTTCGTCTTAAATAATTATAGGTAAGCGAAGCTTCATTAGGCCAGCACATTATTTCAATTTGAGGAATAAAGTGAACAATAGTGGCATTTAATAAATACTTTCCCCTATATTCTGAATAAGGGTAACCAGTAAATGCAATTTTCTCAACATCTAGCTTAGGTAAGTTTATTTTAGTAGATTCGGAAGGTATGAATTGATAATCATTAGTTTGGCTAGGTAATAGTTGAGAAAAAACTGTTTCAGTAATATCAATTGGTTTTGTGTTTATTGTAGAGTTTTTAGCAATATCAATAGCTCGAGTAAAATTAATCGCTATTTTTTCCGGTAACACACTTTTAATATTTTGATAAAAGTGATCAAACTTTCTAAGTAATTTTTGTACACTTTCAGAATTGTTTTTTGAGTTTTTTATTGAATATAGTGCAGGATAGAAATAATTAAAAAATGCTTTCTGAAACAACTCAAACTCATCCATCTCTTTAATGTGATCTAATAGTAATGGGGCCAATAAATCTAACTCAGAACCTTTAGTTACTTCTATACTTATGGTTTGCTCAGCATATCTTTTTGATTTAATCCATAATTCTTCGTCAATAAATTCAGTTTCGATATCTAAATCTAATAATTCATTGACTTTTGACTTATTAAAATTAAAACGAAAATAATCTGGATTCGATTTAAAGATTTGATCATATAAATCTAAATTAGAATTGTTAGTAATATTTCTATCAATAATAAAAATTACAGGAATACCTTTATCCAAAAACCCAGCTACGGTCTCTGGATATTCAAGTAATTGATTAATGTCATTTACAACTAAAGACCTTATATTTTTTGGAAATGACTCAACTATTCCGGGATATTTAGCTCTTAGAAAATTTATCTTTTTAGGAAATTCGTCTTCATAATCTTGAAAAAAAGCTTCAATCTTAATATTCAATTTTTCAGAGATACCTTTAGTTTTTTCTATCTCATTACTTATTTTTAATAAATCTTCTTTTGCATCATCAATATCAATAATTTTGATTAAACTTTTAATGAAATCATTAAATTTTTCTAAACTTTTAATTTCTTTTTGATCAAAATATTTTTTAAAAATTTGGAGGTTTGCTTTAATATTAATGTTTTTATCCTCTTGATAAATCTTTGTCAAAGGTGTTTCGTAAATCACACCTTCTTTGAGTTTGCTTTTCAGTTCTTTCACACCTCCATGACCAGCTATAAGTAGCACCTTCGAATTAAGATTATTTTGATTAACTACTCCGGGTTCATTAGGAATTAATATTTTAGAAATTGCATTTCTATCAGTTTTGTACTTTTTATAATTAATATCGAATCTTTTTTTTGTACTAAGTGCACGAGAGTCTTTTACTGGACTAAGTTGTCCTCGTAATTTATTAATTGGGATGCCTTTTTGATCCTTAAATTTTAAAAAAATTTTTTCATTACTTATTCTTTCAATTTGCGCAATGGAATTAAAGATTTTCACTTTTTGTTTTTTTTTGAAAGAAAAACCATCAACCTCATTATTTACATAATCTTCAAAATAATAATTGTTTAAAATAGAAATAGCTGTCCATAGAGATGCACTATCTCTATCTGGTAAACATAAAAAAAGTGGTAGTTTTTTACATTTATCATTATTGAATTTTTTACAATATTCTAAAGAAATACCAGAACAAATTTCCATTAATGGGCTAAATTTAAAATCACCCATTTTTAAAAAATTATGTTTATTAACAAATTCTAATATTTCTTTCATTTTTTTAAAATATTAAAAACTATCTCAGATATTTGATATGCCAAATAAGGAGGCACAGCATTACCAACTTGATGATATTGAGCTGTTCTACTTCCTCTAAAAAGATAATTATCTGGAAATGTTTGGATACGAGCAGCTTCTCTTACCGTTAAAGATCTACATTGTGATGCGTCATAATGAATAAAATAATGTCCATCTTTAGAAATATGACTAGTTACTGTAGTTCCGGGTTTTTCAGGAACTTGGACCCTAAACCTATCAGCAAATTTACCAGTTGCAACATTGGCATGGTCAGGTAATAGGTCTTTACTGTGCTCTGCAAAATCTTTTAAACGTGGAAATCTTTTATTTTTTTCTACATAAAGACTTGCAAATAAATATCGCATTAAGTCTTGTGTTAAATGTGTTCTAGACTCATGATTTACAACTCCCTTTAGCCTTTTATCAACATACCAATCCTTTAGAATATGGTTTCTAGAAATCGTGTTACTAGCTTTAACAAATTCTGAACCTTTACCTAAAACTATTTCTTTTGGGCCATCAGAAAGTCCGTTTAATTTTAATTCTCCCCATACTTTTATTTGATCAATGTTTTTTGACATTTCCCTTAGCCAATTAACACTAGTATCTGTAATATTTTTGTATAAACGCTTGGGATTACCATTCTCATAAACTTCTGTTGGGTGATAATGTGAAAAACTCCTGTTCAACCCACTTCTAACTTTTGGCAAATTACCAACTACTGATTTTAGTGTAACCTCATTTTTCTCATTTAAATAATCTCCTTGATGTCTGTAATCCTTTCTAATTCCTAAAATAATAACTCTATGACGCATTTGAGGTACACCATATTTTTCTGATTTAATCAAAAAATCTGAATCTTTAGTTACAGGTTTAACTAATGAAAATATTTCGTAATTGTCTCCAACTTTTAAATCTCTTTTCATCCAGTCAAAGACTTTTTCATCGTCAACTTTAGCAGATAGAAGTCCCTTTACATTTTCCATAACAAAAACTGCTGGTTTATGTTTTTGTATAATCCTAAGATATTCCTCATACAAATAAACCCTATGATCTTCTTTACTAATACCACCAACTCTGGACCTTCCAACATTAGAATAAGCTTGACAAGGAGGTCCTCCAATAAGAACCCATTCGTTATTATCACCCAATTGATTTTTAATAATTTTATCTACTTTTTTTGCAGGCCATTTATCAGAACCTAATTCTATTAGTCTAGCTTCTTCTCTTGCTATTGTTCCTTCTTTAAAAAAATCAAACATTTTTTCAATCAGAATTTCTCTTTTAGACAAATCGGATTCCATTAAGGCATCATAATATTCCTTTGGTACTTGTTTGTTGTTTTTGACAAACTGTCGGTAGAAACTCCTTAATGTTAAAGTTTTATGTGCATTAATATCTTTTTCAATTGAAAGTTTAATGTCAAAAATAGAATTGCCTTGGTCATTTTTAAGCGACATAAAACCCTCACCAAGCCCTCCTGGGCCAGCAAATAAATCTATAATTGGTATTTTAGTCATATAATTTCAATATCTATGTGTTCAAATCCATATAATATAAAAATTAATTTATTTTAAAACTAATTCATAGTAAAAATAATACCATATTATGGTTCAAGATTTTTAATACCATCATTGAACAATATATAATAATCTATCAAGTTTATGGAACCTGTTTAATATTATGAAAATGAAACACTCAAGCAATTTCTTCAAATATAATTTTTTAAACTGAATATTCCAATCAGTAATTTTTATAAATCCTCATCATAATATGATCCAAACCGATCAGCCATCATTTCTCGAAATAGCGCTAAGCTTTCAACATCTATTTGATCAAAAATAGAGGCTTTTTTAAAAAATTTCACTTGTACTTGTTTGGTCTCTTTAGACGCTTTAGAATTGTTTGGATTTGTTTTCATTGTTTTACAATTTAAATGATTCATAAATTGCAACAAGAAAGAATGTGGGTTGCTCGTTTATTTTGGAGAATTCCCGCATGCTAAACCACCGTGCTTCGAGTAAGTCGGTTGGTACGTAAATATACGTTCCTGATGCGTGGTAAAGGTACTAAAAATAGTATAGTTAAATTAAAATACAACAATTTAATCCCCTCCCCAAAAAACACTTCAATTTCACTCCTCTCTACTCCTTGAATTATTTTTTTTTTAAATTTACCCTATAGAAAAATGATTTAAATAAAATCTTAATGTTTTATTGTAAGAAATTTAATAATTTATTTGCAGCATTATCATCAGGGTTGTGTTCAAGATATTTGTTTAGATCATTTTTAGCTTTATTAATATCTCTTAGTTCAGATTTATCACTAGAATAAGCTACAGCTCTCATATAATACGAATCATAATATTGAGGATCTTTTTCTAATGCTATATTAAAGTGCTCAATACATGATGTAAAATCTCCACACTGAATCATAGCACATCCTAAGTGATGATGAATAATTGGTTCCTTTCTGCCGGGATTTGAATTAACAGCTTTGATTAAATCATTTTTTGCATCTTCAATTAAGTTTAATTTTGAATATAATTGTGATCTATTGAAATATATTTCTTCTAATAATATTCCATTTAATAAATCCCTTGGATCTGTATATGCGACTATAGATTGGCCTTTCAAAACAGGAATTTGTTCAATAATTTGTGTTAATTTTTTTATTGCCTCAGAATAGTTATTGTTGTCATCAAGTTTAAAATATTCTTCTCTTAAATCATATAGTAACTTTGTATTAACTTTACTTGTTTTATTTAAATATTCTTCTTTTTCTGAATTAGTCTCATTCCCATTCCATTTTTTAGAAGTTTGCTTTTCTGAAATTGACCTAGATTGAAATCCGGGATCTTTTGAAATTATATAGTCTTTATCTGATGAGTCATATTTTCTCATAAAATGTGTTCCATCTTCTCTTTCCATTTCAACAAATAAAACACCTTTCCCATCAACAGCAAAATTACCATTGATTTCTTCTACATTGTATACACCTGCAATTCCTCCATGCCTTTGACCAGGATTTCCAAATTTAATATAACGATCATATTTGTGATTAGTGTTGGATAGTTTTCGATCATTTTTATTTAATTTATCCTTATCAAATATATAATTATATAATGCAGACAGGCCTGCAAATATCAGCCCAAATATTATAAATTTTAACAAACTCTCCATTTATTTTATATTGATTTATTATTAAGTTTTATGATTTATTTTATTAGAATATCACACTCAATATTTATTGTTAAATAATACCAAATCTCATACAAAAAGATTTCTTTGTCATTGTTTCACCAAAGACTTTGTTTCTCTCTCGATATTCATCAGCAATTTTTGTGTACATAGGGTTACCTGTTCCAAAATTTACCAAACCATAGGTTGCGGCTATGTTTTGTAGCATTAACTTAATGCTACCCAAGGAGTGTCCTGTTTCTCTGACACAACTAACTTCATTATTTACATAATTATCTAGTATATATCTAATTTGTTCTTCTGTATAAGGTTTTTTTGTTGACATAGTTGTTAGTATAAAATTTGTTTTTTCTAATATTTATAATATCAAAAATCTGTCGTATTTATTTTTTTTCCTGTATCTCAATAACTTAGTATTCTTAATTTGTATAATATATTAGACTGGATAACGAATAGCCATATTGATCCTTATTATCCTTATTTTTTTTGAAAAAATCAATTTCACTAATCTCATTAAAATTTTCGTCTAAATATTCGGGACATAGTTGGCTTAAATATTTACTAAAAAACATCGTAAAATCAAGCATTCCACTTCGCCCAACGACAGCTGTATCTCCACGAAAAATTATAAGACCATCAGTTCTTAGACACAATTTTTCTATATAATAGTCAAATGATTCTTCATTAATAGGCTTTTTATCATCCATCCAACCAAAATCAATTTTTGTATTTAAGTAACCTTTAATGTCATCATATGTTAACTCTAGTACACCAAAGCTTTCAATGTAATCGTCTGTTTCATTTTCAATATCATCTTTCGTAATTCCTTTTAAATCATGCTCTCTTTTCATCAAAAAGTCCTCATGTTTACCTTGAAGTGAAATCATCATTGATTTTAATTCTGAGTTAATATCATCCATTTTTAGTGATTTAAACTCATCATTGTTTGATTGTATTAATTGAAGTGAAAAATTCATATTATGTATTTTTTTAATTTGATATTTACTTATTATCTAAAGTCCGTCGTACTCGCTTTGTAAATTGTTTTAACTACATTATCCAATAGGCTTCGTATTACTTTTGTATTTGATTGCAAAAGCTATATAGCTATTAGTGTTTTTGGTTAATAAATTTAGGGTTTGCAATTTTTTATAAATATAATAAATTTTTGGATATAGATTTGTAATTACAAGTTAATAAGTTCAATCAAATCTTCCCCAAAATAGTTCGATTTTAATCCTCTCTGCTCCAAGGCATTATTCCCAAAAATAAAATTTATTTTAGGGAATATTTTTTCATTAAATTTATTGAAAATTAAAAATTCGGTAAGTTATATGATATCTAAAAAATATCATATTAAATAAAATTATACAAGTTCCTCTGACAACAGAAAAAAAGGAAAAAAAAGTATCTTATTTTGAATAAAAACCCATGGATCAATCCTAAAGATAATTTTGGAAAACTAGAACGAGAAAAGGTTGAATAAATAATTATTCAACTCGTAGCTCGAATCACTTTTATTAGATAAAATTCCATTAGATTTGTATGAATAAACATAATGGATATAAAGACAATTGTGTTTATCCTTTCGTTATGCCTCACCAAAAAAGAAGACAGTGGAACAATAAAACGACAGAAAGAATGAAAATAAATGCCAACGCTTCAGCAAAATCAAAAGAGGTTCAACGCCTCCCACAAGCCGACACGCAATTGCACCACATTTGCTTTTGCCCCGACACACGAACTTAATAATGAAGTTTTTCAAAAACATATGGACAACTATTAAAATCTTCTTTCTGAAAAGGAAGAAGAAATCTGATGTAGACTTATATAATAGTGCAATTGCAACTATTGAGAAAGGTATTGACAAAGAGGAAATACTAACACAAGCTTCAAATGCTACAAATGACGAGGAAAGAAAAGAAATTCTTAAACCGCTTATAGAATTTGAAAGTGCAAAACAAATTGTGGCGGTTATTGAACAAGAGCCTGAAATCCTTTCAGAACAAAAACCAACAAAAAGGAGAAAGAAATTATACGACCTACATGAATTAGAAAATGAAATCAAGCTCCTTCAATCAAGCTTATCAATACTTGATCTAAAGAAATCTAGCATAAAAGAAATTGCCAATCCTGATACTTCTTCATTTGACAGCAGAATAAATACACTGTTCTCTCTTCTAAGTAAAAACAAATTAGATGATAAAGTTGAACTATCAGATTTTACTGTTTCAGCGTTTGACAAAGATTTCAAGCAACTTGAAAGATTATTCCAAGAAAAATCCACCTTAAAAAGACACGGCATTAGAGAGAGAGAGAAGAAAAAGCAGTGTGAGACATACGAAAGCAATATTAAAAAAGAACTTAATAATCTTGTTTCACTCATAGGACAAAATAAACTTAATGATGCAAAATTGATAGTAAATAGACTTTCAAAATCTATAAAACCAGATTATAAAAAAGGAATTGTACAACTTTCAAAAGCAACAGAAATGCTTAAAGAAAAAGAGTTAGATGTTTTCAGAAAAAGACAAGCTGAACTACTAGAGCAACAAAAAGAAGAAGCTGAAAGAATACGGATTGAACAGGAAAGAATCTTAGATCGACAAGGAATAGCAAGAGAAAAAGCTGAAGCAAACCGAAAAATAGAAGAAGCCAAAAAGTTTGAAAAGGAAAATAAACTTAAAGCATTACTTACAAAAAAATTCAATTGGAGAGAATTTCAAAGGGTTCTGCAAGAAAATGGGATAACAGCTTTTTATCATTTTACTGATTATCATAATCTAAAATCAATAAAAGAAAATAAGGGTCTTTACTCATGGCATTATGCAGACTCAAATGGCATAATAATTAATTTTCCAGGAGGTGACACCTTGTCAAGAGATTTAGATAAACGCTATGGCTTACAGGACTATGTACGAGTTAGTTTTTGTACAAATCATCCAATGCAATATAGGTTGGAACAAAGAGAAAGAAACCTAGCACTTTTAGAAGTTGATATTGAGGTTGCATACTACGAAAACACAATTTTCTGTAACATCAATGCAACAGATTCAAGTCACTCGAAAGGCACTGAATTAAATGACTTAGAAAGAATTAGATTTTCAGCAACGAAGAGAAGATTTGTAAGCAGAGAAGACCCAGACTTTAAGCCCCATCAAGCCGAAGTGCTTGTTAAAACTTGGATTCCTCTCGAACACATCACAAACATTAACAATTTTGCTTCATGATATACATTGAAAATAAAAAGAAGAAGGAGAAAAAACTATTGGCAAAATATCCAGATGCCAAAATTGTTGATGTTACTTCAAAAGCAACAACAGGCTTAGTAAAATTAAGTCCATTTTATCCTCATGGAGATATTCCTATTCCATTTTCAGAAAAACGAACAGCCAAGTCGGTTGAAGGAATTTGGCAAGCTTTAAAGGTTTTTGAAAGTGCGGACATTGATGAAGGAAAATTTCAAAATGACAAAATGAAGAACATTAAAAGAACAGTTAGAAAGTATGGTAAACCATTAGGACATAGAAAAGGAGTTAACGGAAAAGAATTGCTAAATTATATTGATGCTCGAATCCAGCTTTATCTTCCAAGTTATTTATGGGTTTTAGAAAACAAGGTTTCAGAAATGGTCGAAAGACTTAAAGAAGCATCACAAAAGGAAGATATTGTTTTGCTTGACTACGAAACAAATTGTGATGTTCTTAATCCGAAAAAACCTCTTTCCCATGCCTTTCTCGTGAAGGCTTACGTTGAAGGTTTTTATCCCAAGGCCAGAGAGTTATATCAAGAACTAGAACAAAGGAAGCTAAATCCACAGGAAGAAAAACCTAAAAAGAAAGCAACTAAATCGAGAACGAAAAAAACTCGAAACAAAAAAGACGATAATCAAACAACCCTATTTTAAAAGCAGAGAACATGACATTTGAGATTATATTCATTTTAGCACTTGTTGGATTACAAGTATTTGTATTTTTCAACGTATTTTTAAAAATAAAGTCGTACCAGCAATTTTTCCCAGGTTCGTTTAAAGAAATTCAAATCAAAAAATTCTTTTTAACAAAAGCTGTTCTAAGTGAACCTGACCAGTTTGAAAAATACTTGGATTCACTCTCAAATGAAGTCCAAATAATTGAGGAATCAAAGGATGCCGAACAAGTGGAACTTTTAGTTATTCCCAATTCAACAAAAGCAAATCATTCACACTTTACAGAGGTAATAAAATCTACCAATGCCTACTTATGTAAAAACAAAGGAGCATCAGCAGATTTTGGAATTTTAAAAGATACCTGCGAAAGACATCTTGAGAAAGTGGACAATGAAATTGGAAACCTTATTAATGTTCCTTTGTACATAGGATTAGGAGGTACTTTTATTGGGATAATAATTGGTTTGTGGGGAATTGATTTTTCTACAACTACAGCAGGTACAACAACAACAATATCATCAGCAAGTATTGGACAGTTATTAAATGGTGTTATTGCGGCAATGTTTGCAAGTTTGGTCGGCTTGACTTTTACCGTAATCAATTCAGCTTTGGTATACAAACCAGCAGCCTATAAAAATGATACAGACAAAAATCATTACTACGATTTTCTTCAAAGGGAACTTCTACCCTTCCTAAATATTGGTGTTTCCAAATCATTAGGGAGCTTTAAGGACGTTTTGAACCACTTTATTATAAAATTTGGGGAAAACATGGACGACTACAAGGATTCGGGAAATTTGCTTAACGAGAATTTGAGCAAACAACATACTGTTCTAGAGGAAATAAACAAGTTGAATTTAACACGAACTTCAAATAAAATTGCAGAGGTATTTATAAACCTTAAAGAATCAGCCGAGCATTTAGAGAAATTCCAAGCGTATCAAAAGGGCCTAAATGGATATGTTGACAAAACTGAGAAAGTTGCCCATGACATGAACGTAATTATTGAACAGTTTAAGGACTTCAATGTAAATCTTAAATCAATAAGCAATAACAGTGTTGCCACAATTGAATTACAGAAGCAATTCAAAGATTCTTTAGAAAAGCACTTCCCGACTATTAACGACCATAGAGAGGTTTGGCGAACCCAAGTTGATGAACTTAATCAAGATATTAAAGAAGTTTACAAGGAACTTAATAGTTACTTTAAAACATCTACTGAGCAAATTCAATCTTTTATTGGCAGTAACAATAACTTTTTCACAGGAATTAATGAAATACAGAATGCTATTAAAATATTTGTTGAGAACTCGTCCATTCAAAAGGATGAATTTAATGTATTGAAAAATCAAATAGTTGAAATGCGAAATGACTTCAAGGAATCACAAAAGCAATCCATTGGCACGAACAAGGCACTAATTGATGCAATAATTGACTTGAAGAAAACCATTAGTAAAATAGAAATTTCAACGGAGAAATAAAATGGCTAAATCAAACGAGAAAAAAAGAGACTTCTTTTGGTTGGGCTACTCAGACTTGATGACAAGTTTGTTTTTCGTTATGCTCGTACTTTTTGTTTTGGTTTACACAATGCAAAACAAGATGATTGGAGAATTAAACGAAAAAAATAATGAACTTAAAGCAGCTAAGGTAGAGCTTGACGAAATAAAGAGAATCCAAGAAGCGCTTGAAAAGTTAGACCCGAATTACTTTTTGTACGATAAAAGAAATAAAAGATATAAACTAAAAGTAGATGTGCAATTCAATAGCAACAGCTCACAGATTACGGACATCCCAATCACAATAAGAAAGGAAATACTCGGAGCAGGTAAAAGTATTCACAAACTTATGACTCAACTAACAAGGGAAAATCCCAATGTTAATTACCTTTTGATTATCGAAGGAAATACGCAACGAAGTGGAAACAACTTCATAAAAATTCCAGATGTTGGTTATCGGTTAAGTTATAATAGAGCATTGTCTCTAATAAATTATTGGCAAAGTAATGGACTTGATTTTAAGAAATTCAGTAATTGTGAAATTCTGATATCAGGGAGTGGATATTTCGGTAAATCAAGAGAAAATAGAGAAAGTGAGAATAGAAAATTCACTATACAGATTACACCGAAAATAGGCGATATGAAATCAAATTAGCCAACACAATTGGTGGCACATTTGCAAAACCGCTCAAGCCAACGGTAGACAAAAACCACCGGTTATTCTAGGCACTTACTTAAAAACTCTTAGTTTGTCAGGTACTATTCTTTTATGGGGAAGAAAAAACTTAATACCTTGTAATTTTATTTTTAATAGCCATGAAAACTTTTTTTATAACTTTCTAAAAATAGTAATAAGCAAACTTAGCTTTCGAAATAGCTTGGCAACACTATAATGTAGATTCTACTCGATTATTTAAAATAGACATTACAATATAAAAAAACTTTTTTAGTATATTTAATTTTAATAATATTAAAGATAATTTTTCGTTGCTTGTTTAGAATTATTAGGATGCTTGCAGATATCGTTGGGTTAAGCAATAAATGAATACAAAATGAAAGTCTACAATCTTATAGCAATATTTTTTTTCAGTATATCTTTTGCTAATGCTCAGCAAAAATCTGACATAAGTTTCAAAGAAATTGAAAGTAAATATTGCAGAAACTGTTACGGAAGTTTAGTAGTAGAAAAAGGCAGCTTATCAGACACAATTTTTGGGGGGCAATGGGGTAATGTTGTGAATTATAAGCTTATCAAAATAAAAGACAAAAAATATTTAAACACCAATTATCGTTATGGATATCCTGGGGGGCAAGCCGTAATGGTATATAAAATTCATTCTATCGAAGATCATAACTTCCTAGAGCCTATATTTGAAAAGACTTTCGAGCTGTATAGAGAAACCCATAGAAATTATAATAATGTACCTACAAATTTCATTTTTGACAGAACAGTTGATGTTAAAATAAAAAAGGGAATAGAATTTAATGTAAGTTTAAAAGTAAGTTATTGCCCAGAAATTGAAGGTGAACAATGTGATGTTTTATTTGAAGAATCGCATGTCGATTTATATCAAATAAATTAAACCTTAATCTTTAAGATAACCCTCGTTATTAATATATTCTGTATGAGATTTCATTCTTTCAAATTCATCAGTAATATCCTCAGGCTCCATTCCAAGAACAAACTCTAACAAATGCATATCTGGATTTTTAGAACAAAAATCAAAAATCATTTCACCAGCATAATACCCCATAGTTTCCAACAACATTATGGTTTTTGATTTAATGTCCTCTCCATCCGGAAATTTAACATATAATGAAGCTGCACTATAGTTAATACCTCCTCCATTAGCTAATTCTATTTTAACATGAGTAAATGGTGAATACTCATTTTCTTCAAGTAGAGAATGTATATATGAATAATGATCTTCTGTAATCCAAAGAGGTTCTTCATTTTCATAAAGTAAATTTTCCTCCTCATTTTTCTTTAATCCAAAAAGTTCAACAACTCTAAAATCTCTATTTCTTAAAAATATAGCTGCCTTTTCAAACCCTACAGAACTAATTCCTATATGGTTGGTATCTTTAAAATATCCGAAAAAATGTATCATTAGTTCTTAAACAGTTAGGCCTCTAATATAGACGATGAAATCAAGTACTAAAATTATGGTTTTTTATGTAGATTCAATTAATAATTCTAATAAATCCTCCTCAAAACACTTCAATTTCACTCCTCTCTACTCCAAAATTAAAAACCTCATCATATTGATTTTCAATAGGTTGAGGTTTTTAAGCGTTTTTTATTAAATTTTAGTATTTAATTTGTTCTAGCAATACATCAACTGCTTTTTGTAATTGAGCATCTTCACCTCTTGCTACCCAACCTGGTGCATTCTTTACCAAATAGTCAGGTACTGCGGGAGCATCAT